>Ga0209373_10000822_pt1 | contig 42887 bp, 46 predicted proteins | sample Higcelweek5metaG_FD_187173 | JGI IMG/M metagenome (GOLD analysis project Ga0209373, IMG submission 187173) | Freshwater pond sediment microbial communities from the University of Edinburgh, under environmental carbon perturbations - High... | ecosystem: Environmental > Aquatic > Freshwater >... | reverse complement strand
ATTCTTAACGAAAAAATAACTGAAAAAGATTTTAAAGACTTATTAGACAATAAAGAGATCAAAAAGAAGCTTCAAAAAAATGATAAGTCTTGGGAACAGAAGCTTCGTTATAATTTCGATGAGTGTAAAGTCGAATTCGTGAAGTTTACAAAATAAAAACAAAGAGGATCAGAAAATTAATCTGATTCTCTTTTTATTTTTTTTACAAAAAGCTTAACCAAAAATAAAATAATGCGTCATATCGTTTTATAAATAACGAATATGTGTGATTAGTTTTAATTTAATTTAAAACTAAAGAGAAAGGATGAATGTTATGAAAAAATTTTTTGTAAGGTACATGATCTTTATTGCAATAATTGCAATAGGAACAATAATTATTAAAAATTCACCAGTAACAGTAGAAGCAGCGACAGAAGTAGTATTAAATTTTGTTACAAATACTTTAAAATAAAAAATAAGGATTTTATATCCTTATTTTTTTTGCCAAATTAAATTTACGTGTCATATATAAATATAAATTTCTAACTTAAAAGGTGGTGTGATAATGAGTATTTTTGCGAAATACGCTATAGCTATGGTAATAATTATTATAGGCACAATTATTATTGGATTACTTCCAGGTTCCGCAGATGAAGCTATTGACGCAGCTTTGAATTATATAATGAATGTTTTAAGATGAAAAATTTTGCACAAAAAAGGATTTGTATTAACTAACACAAATCCTTTTTTGTTATTCTTTATTTGTTTGACTTATCAAACTACAAAGAAATTGATAAATATCATCCTTTATTTTAGATAAATCCAATGCTTGTTCAGGGGAAATATTCACATTTACTTTTGCAATACTATTCTCATTACAAGCATCTATAAGCAAATCTATAAGCAAATCATTGAACACTTTGTCAATTTTTTGCTTCATATTAATTGTTTTAGAATCAATTTTTTCAAAGCTATTAATATAGCAATAACAATCCCAATCCAATTCTTCAATCCCAGCAAGTGCGTAGCCTTTTTCAAAATGTTCTATTATGTCAGCTTCGTCATGTGTTAAAGACTCTGAATCATCTTCAAAAAGTAAATACACAGGAATATTTTCATTGAATAACTCTAACGCTTTTTCTTTGAAAATAGGAAGCATTTTGTTGCGACTATCATACTTGTAACCGTAAGATTCCATTTCGGATATTGACACTTTATCAGGTAAAATCATATACATTCTCCTTTGATATATGCTATAAGCATATTGTTCATATTTTTTATTGTAACGTAAAATTTAATTTTGCATCTTACAATAAGCGTGTTATTCTCACAGATTCTTTTTCAAGAATTACCTTATACTCATCTCCGTCGCTTTCAAAGCTATACTTGCCTAATAATTGTGAATCAGGATCTGCTATACATGCTTCATATCCCTCTGGCGTGAATAAAACCGGATCAATAAAGCAACATGTTTGTCCACTACATACTTTGATATCTGTCTGGTAACCATTCTCAAATGTTGCTGTAAAAGTCTCAAGTGTAGAGTCTTTTGCAATCTTTAGTTTATGAAAATTTACAACTTCCATATCAAGAAGCTCTTGGAGTTCATTAGCTAATTCTTTTTTAATTTTTATTTTAACCTCGTGATTCATATAGGTACTCCTTTCGCGTATGTAAAACACATACATTTAGCGTTGATTAAACTTATATATTGATATGACACACTTTTGGTCAAACGTAAAATTTAATCCTGCTTTACGTTTAATTTTAATTTTAAAAAGAATTATACGTTTTTTAAAAAACATGTCATAAAGTATCAAATATTCAATAGTTGTGTGTCTAACCAGTATAGGTTAGTGTGAAAGGAGATTTTAATTTATGGATAAGGTTATAAATTATTTAAATGAAAATTACTTGGAGAGAAACGATGTTGTGGATGGTATTTTAACAGCTATTATCGCTAAAGAAAACTGTTTACTGATTGGGACTCCAGGTACAGCAAAAACGGATATATTGAAGGAAGTTGGAGATATAATTACTCAGAGTTCTTTTTTCAAAAGATTGTTATCAAAATTCTCAGTACCAGAACACCTATTCGGTGCACTTGTTATGAAAGATTTTGAGCACGGTATCCACAGATACAATACAGATAAAATGCTTCCTAAGTCAAATATAGCTCTTTTAGATGAGTTTTATAAAGCTTCAGGAGAAATACTTGAAACTTTATTGAAAATCATGGAAGAAAGAAAATTTGACAATGGCAATATTGAAGAAGATGTTCCGATCTGGACAATCTTTGGAGCTTCCAATGAGCTTCCTGACATAGTCGAAGATACAACAATGGATGCAGTTGATGATCGTTTTGTATTAAGATTTATGGTAAAGGAAATATCAGAAGACGCAAACTTATTTAAATTACTTAAGTTTGGGCTAGATAAATCCAAAAGGCCATCTATAAGCTTCAAAGAAATCGAAGCTCTTCAAGCAAAAGTTAATTCAGTTGTTATTTCAGATGAGATTTTGGAAACTTTGATAAAAATCAAAGCTGATATGTCTGCAAAAGGAATAACTGCTTCAACAAGAAGATGGGTTAAATCCATCAAGATGCTGAAAGCTTACGCTGTATTAAAGGGAAGTAGTTCTGTTGATATGATACATTTGAAAATACTCTCACATGTATTATGGAGACAAAAAGAACACGAAAAAGAAGTGTCTTCGATAATAAACAGATATGCTCTTGATCAATTTACTCAGAAACTTGATAGATTCCTCGAAGCTGCAAAAGAATGTGACGAAATGGCACAAAAGAGAAGTCAACAACAACAAATGGGTGCTGAGGAAATGAAAGAAGGAGCAGAACAAACTCAAAAAGTTAAAAAGCTTCTTAAAGATTTAGACGAGCTAAAAGCGAGCAACCCAAACAAGGTAGGTACTATTGAGGCTTACGAAAATCAAATAAGAGCGATTCAGAAAAATATCGCTGCTATATACTTCAGTCTATAATAAGGAGGAATATATATGGGTGATATTACATCGACATTAAGCAATTTTGATAAATTCGACCAAGGGTACTACGATGATATCCTTCAAAGATCGAATGAAATTCAAAAACAGATAAGTGTAGGACAAGAGAAATTATCAAGTTTCTCTTGTCTTCAAAAAGACATATGGGCTGGATTATTTAAATATAATCCGACACTCTCAGATAAACCATCGCCAGAATTAACTACAAATCATGCGATTATGGAAAAGATTATGAACAATCCTGAATTTCAGGGCATGAGAGAGTATACAAAAATGGATGAGTTGACCTCAGCGATATCAACAATATCATTATCCGAAGAAGTCATGAACATTGTAAATGATGTAGTTTCTTCTACGAAAGCTACTCAGAACAAAATAACGAAACAAAACAAGAATTTACAAGAGCAGATAACGCAGAATGAATTCAACAAGGATTTACTTCAAATGATGCAAGATAAGATGAATGATACTCCTACAGATGAGCTAAAGAAAAGAATGCAGAATATGCAGAAAAAAATAAATCAACAACAAAAAAACATAGATAAGACTCAAAACGATTTAAATGATTCACAACAACAATTGCAACAGAATCTTCAGCAGCAATTAGGGGCAGGAATTAATAATAAAATATCCCAAGCTGTAGACAGAGTATCAAATGATGTAAATAATATAACAAGAGAAGTCAATGATATGCTGGGAGGAAAATATGGTATAGGAGCTCCACCAGAAACAACTGATGGATTACTTAAGAAACTTGAATTATCAGAATTGCTTAAAAGATCAAAAAGCTTAAGGAAGATAATTCAATTAGCTGGTAAAATGAAGAAAGTTTCTGATGCTAGAAAGAAAAAAGAAGAATGTGAAAAAACATCTGCTATTTCTTCTATAGAACATGGAAACAATCTTTCAAAGGTAATACCAACTGATTTAATTTCTTATTATAAAAAAGAAACTAGAGATATGTTTCTTAAAAAATATGCAAACAGAAATTTGAGACAATATGGCAGTAAAAGCAAAGATAAGCTAGGAAAAGGACCAGTAGTTGTATGTGTAGATAAATCTGGTTCAATGAACGCTAGAATTGATTCTGAGTATAATAGAATTGAATGGGCCAAATCATTAGCATTCGCTTTGTGGAATTTGGCTCAGAAACAAAAAAGAAAGTTTTATTTAATCGAATTTAATGACAGCGTTACTAATTCAAAATTGATCGACTGGACTCAAATACAAGATATGCTTAATACATCAAACGGCGGAGGTACAAACTTTGCAGATCCTTTAAAAGAAAGTGTAAAAGTTATCAAAGAAAATAAAGATTTCAAAAAAGCTGATATAATCTTTATCACCGATGGAGATGCAACACTTAGAGGGTATGAAGAAGAGTTTCTGAAAGAAAAAGAAAAAATGAAATTGTCAGTTTACGCAATCCAGTTAGATGGAGATAGGTGCGAACTTGATAAGATAAGTAACAAAATAGTCAAATACGATGGAAGCAGTAACTTCGAAATAGTATTTGATATATAGCAAATAAAAGGATGTCTATTTAATAGATGTCCTTTTTTTGTTGTTTTTCGAACTTAGAAAAATATTCAAAAATAAGTTTACCAATTTAAAAAAATATGTCATAAAATTTTATACCAAAAAATGAATTGTTGATATCCTTTAAAGGATGCGAAAGGAGAAAATTTATGAGTGCAGAAATAAAACAAGAAATAAAACAAGAAATAAAACAATTAGGCTATTTAGCTTGGGTAACAATAAACAAAGAATCAATTGACAGAGAGGAATTGAAGCAATTACTTCAACAATACGGATTTCTATCATACATGCCAAAACCTATATGTGCTGCGGATGCTTTCAGAAGAACAACTGCGGAGCTTGAGAAAAAGGATGTGCAATTAGATGATCCGAATGTCATTGAGAACTACATGGTCAGAAACGTTGCCAATGACAGAAATACAATAACAAGAACTCTTGTTGTTGAAAGAGTTCTTAAAGACAAAAGAGACCTTGTTTATAGTAAAGCAATAACTTTCACATATGACAAGAAAGATGATAAGCTTACTACGGAGCATGATGGTTCACAAAAAAGTATTGATATCGTTAATTCAGTAAGTGCAGCTTTCCTTATCAGTAAGAATCTGCATACTGGGCAAACTTTAAGGACTGTTGTTAACAGTATTCTCAATGACTTGTGCCCAATACCAGTAAAACATGGTGGTGTATACTTTGTAGCAAAAGAAAAAGAACAAGCTTTGAAGAATATTATCGAGCTTGGTAATAATCTTGGAGTAGCTGATTATTTTGAACTTAGTGGCAGCGACCAGAATGCTGGAATGATAAGTGAAAAGATCGAACAGCATCTTGCTAACACTATATCTAATGTTGCAACGGTTTTGAAAAATAACGATCGAGGCTTAATTGGAACTTCAATGTTGGACATTAAACAAGCTATGAAAGTATACAATGAATATAAAAATGGGCTAATTAAAGAAGAGGAAAGTATCGAAAATAAAATGTCAGTTTTACAACAACAACTAGAAGCTTTGATTAATAAGACTGACATTGAAAAAGCTTCCTAATTTTTCGGAAAATAAAAAAAGGAGGAAGCAAGAAGTGATTGAAAAATTCTCAATTAACACAAAACTTGGAGAAATATTATTTGCTCAGGATGAGTATATAATAACAGCTGTAAATAAAATCATCATCAAAAAGAAGGGAATGTTTAGAATTATTAGACATCTTGATATTAAACAGCATAAGGTTCAGACACGAAAAGATGGCGAGTTTTTTGTAGCAAACGTCGAGATGATTATGAATGATGAAATGACAGAAGCTGAAGCACATGCTCATCCAGATAATTTAACAACTTCCATAGCAAGAAAATTTCCTTTTAGTATTGCTAAAAATCGAGCAGTTACTGAATGCGTTTTTTACTTGTTAAACAAAGTTATAGTACACGATAATCCCCCTATGTGTCTATCAGAATGGGAATATTGTGAAGTGGAAGATGATAAAAATTATCACAAAAATGAATATAGTACTAAAAATAACGAATGGAATAATGATAAAGATAACGAATGTGGATATATTGAGAATGAATGTGAAGATATATACGAAGAAAAGACAATAAATAATTCAAAAATTGTTAGAAGTCCTACAGATTATAATAATATAATAGCAGGACTAGACGATGTAGGAGACTATAAGATATATGATGCGAAGAAATTTCCTGAAGGGAAGACAATTAAAGAATTGGCAAGAACAGACATTTCATATTTGAGATGGGCACATAATAAAGAACATCCAGTGGGCGATTTAAAGATCAAACAACCATATATTCATGAATATGTTGCTATACACAAGATTAAATTGCAGTAAATTTGATCAATTCAAAAAAGAACCTATTAAATAAGGTTCTTTTTTGAATTTTGCTTTTGTGCATATAATAAAAAGAACCTCCAAAGTATGAGGTTCTTTTTATTAACTATTTATTATTTTCCATTGCATACAGAGCAGAGTATGCTGCTACTGTGAATGCTATTAAAGCTATTGTCATATTAATCATCCTTTCTCAACCAATTATTGGTTTCATGTGTTTCGCATTTACTTAATTTCGTCTTTTTTATCAGCTTCCTTTAATGGTGATGCTAATTCTATTATTCTATTCTTAATAGAACATTCAGGAAGTAAAATAAATAAGTAAATTAGCATTACTGTCCAAAAAACAGCAGATACAAGAAATATACAAAAGTTAGCCATAAAAATCCAAAAGGTATTCATAAAAATTTCTCCTTATCCAAAGTATGGATTATCCCACTCAAGAATGTTTACCTCAAGAGGTTCCTTGAGACTCTTACCAGCTTCGTCTCTCCATAATCTGATCTTATCAATGCCTACATTATTATGAAAAGTGGTCATATCTGACAGAAACTGTTTATTCGTATTAACCCTAGAAATACCAATGAAGTCAGAAATGATGAAATTCGTATCATTTGTTGCATGAATAACATCAATCTCGCACATTCCAATTGCTACTCCTAATACTATTTTTTTTGCGTGATTTAATATAAGCTTTGATCTTCTCGCTTCGCTCTCTCGATACTCATTGAATTTTGAGATAGCTTCATTAATAGTGTTAAATCTCTCAATCTTACTTCTTACAGGAGAGTTATTAGCCCAAGTATTTAAATCTTCGATGATATAGTACGAAGGCGTTTCTTGTTTAGAGCTTCTCGCAATATATTCAACGCACTCCATTCTCGAATAGCTCTCATAGACAATTGCTTGTACTCCAAAACGTTCGCTGTCAGAGCGTACAACAAAATTGCCACAATTGACTTTTTCGATATTGAAATTACTTTCTTTGCAACTCAATATCTTTTCTCTTTGTTTTTTTATTTTAATGCCTACAAAAGTAGAAGCTGCATTTTCCTTGTACTCTTTTACTTCCTGTTGAGCTTCCTTGTGTTTATCATGTTCTCCAACTTCTTCGTAGCCATCTCCGTGACCATAATCGATCATTACTTTCCAGATATCTTTCGTTTTACGTACATATGCCATAAAATCATCCTTTCGCATAACCCAGAAAAATTATTCTAGATTTCTCATATTCGTTTAAGTTATATACGCTTATGACACATCCTTAGAAAAATGGTAAATTTGCAGCAAAAAAAGAAGCCTTATTTCAAGACTTCTTTTAAGATTTAATTTAAGATTTAATTGTTTTTTCTTTCTTCCTTTTATTTTTCTTATTCCAATCTCTAATAGCTTTGTTTGTCGAGCTATTAAACCATTCACCCATTCTGAAGCAATTGGGACACTCTACGTAGAATCGATGAATTGGTCTTCTTTTTTTGTTTCCTTGATTTCTCGAAGGTGAAAGTCTATCTGTTTTGACAATTGGTTTTGAATCACATTTTAAACAAGTTACTACATTAATCATATACTCCTCCATTAGTATCCGTAAGGATCTATTCCTTTTCTTATGTATTCATTGATAGCTTGCAAAGAACCAATATCTTGTTCACCAAGATAATAGAAAATAACGCGATTATCACATACAACGTCTGCAAATAATTCTTCTCCAGCTTTATTCCCAATTAAATTCACAAAGGCTCTTCTATCTTTGGTGTAAGCATCGTCAGAGCTTGTTATCCTTTCTATTATTGCATCTATATTTGCTTATTCTAAACCTAAATGTTTTTTGTAATTCATTCTAATCATCCTTTCGCATCACTAAAAGTGATTTTTGTACTTGTATTTATTTACTATGAAGCTTATGACGTATTTTATGAAAAATGTAAAACAAAAAGGAAGTCTCTGCTTCAGAGCTCCCTTTATATATGTCTTGTGTCAGTAATGAGATCAGAATTTCTTATATTGGTAATAAGATCAGAGATAATAAACTGCATTTTCTGTCTTCCGCAAAAATTGTTTATCTGTGGATATCCAACAGCGTCAATTATTGATTTAAGATCATCGATATATTCTGCTCCACTCCAAAAGATTGAATCAAGGTAACTTAAATTAATTTTTAAATGATTTTTTTCTTGCCCCATTGTTGAAATTTTATTTACTACTCCAGTTAATAAAAATAAAGGTTTGGCAAAATCAGGGCCAAATGGTTCAAGTAAAGATAGTTCTCTTAGAAAGTTAGCATTAATGTCTGATGATCTTAATTTGCAGTCAATATGAGCCTTTTTTACAAAATCTTTCTCTGTCAAGGTATCGTTGGCAATTTTATTAATTTTTCTTGAAAATTCACTAAGATTAGCTTCATTCAGGGCAAGTCCAGCAGCTGCGGCGTGTCCACCAAATTTTATTAAGTAATCAGATGTTAGAGTTAAAGATTCAAATAGATTAAAATTCTGAATACTTCTAGCTGATCCTTTAAGAATTCCATTTTCTTCAGTTAATATAATTGATGGTTTATTAAATTTATCTGTTATTCTTCCGGCAATGAGTCCAACTATGCCTGGGTGAAAATCCTTACTCTTTATGATAATTACTTTATCATCTTCAGTTGCTGTTGATAAATAAATCTCTTCAGCAAGCTTCATTTGATTTTCAGTTAAACCTTTTCGTATATTGTTGACATTTATCAATTCTTCTGTCATTTTATCTATATAACTTTGATCTTCAGAATACAAAAACTTAACAACTTCTTCAGGATTTCCGTTTACTCTTCCTACTGCATTTAAGATAGGCACATATAAAAAAGGTATTGTGTAATGTGAATTGATCTCGGTTATTTTTAAGGATGATTTAATACTTTTAAAACTTTTTCTAGTTTCTTTTCTTAACAATTTCATTCCAAGCTTAACCATTACGCGATTTTCTCCATCAAGATCACAAATATCACCAATAGTTGCTACGGCAACAATGTCTAATGTGTAATATACCTTTTTTAAATCAATATTTAATTTTTGATATATTAAGGTCATTAATTTAAATGCGACACCTGTTCCGCATAAATACTTGTTTGGATAATGATCATCTTTTTGTTTGGGATTAACTATTGCATCGGCAGATGGAAGGGTTTCTTTGGGCTCATGGTGATCAGTTACGACAACTTTGATACCAAGTGATTTCGTGTAACTTATTGCATCGAATGATGTTACACCATTATCAACAGTTATTATTAATTTGGTATCTGGATATCTAAAAAGGATTTGCTGTACTCCTTCGATGGTAAGTCCGTAACCTTCAGTAAATCTATTTCCATTATAAGAAGAAATGTTGGCTCCTATATTTAAAAGAAGCTCACACATTAGGGCTGTTGCTGATACCCCATCGGCATCGAAATCACCAAAAATTGTCATATGTTCATTATTTTGTATAGAATTAATAATGATATCCGAAGCAATTCCTGCATCTTTTAGTAGTAGGGGATCATGTAAACTACTTAGGTCAGCACTGAGAAATTTTTCTATCTTTGACTTTGTATCATAGCCTCGGCTTATAAGTATATCTAAAATTGGCTTAGACAGTGGAACTTCTTTTTTTAGCTTCATTATAATATCGTCATAAGACGAAGCTAAAATTGTATATTCAGTTTTGTTTGAATTTTTGATGCCTACGAGGGGAGATTTTTCATCAAACATATCAACACCCTCTAAGAACTTCTTTTATGGTTATATTTAAATAATTGGATGTTTTTAAATCCAGAGTTTGATCTTTATATACACCATTGATAACTTTTACAATTGGTCTATTATTGTAATGCCTTCTATTTTCAATAATAACAGCTATATCTCCATTACTAAGCTTAACAATTGTATCAACAGGATATAGAGCAATTATTGAATTAAAATGCTTTACTACACTAATGTCAAATGATTGGCTTCCTCCGTTGATATATTCTATTCCCTCGGACGGAATAAAAGATTTTCTATATGGTCTGTCAGATGTAAGTGCATCATATACGTCTGCGATTGATATGATTTTAGCTATTTGAGAAATATCATTTTTGAGAAGATTATAAGGATACCCAGTCCCATCACATTTTTCATGATGTTGTAATGATCCAATATAAGCATCATTAGGTAGATTTTTAAAATTCTTTGTCATGTATTCAAAACCAAGAAGTGAATGGTTTTTCATGATTTCGAATTCAGAAGGGGTTAATTTGTTAGGTTTATTTAAAATTTTGGGATCTATAAATACCTTTCCTATATCATGCAATAAAGCGGATAATCCCAATTCGTACAATTCATCTTTATCCATTTTCATTGATACACCAGTCATAATTGATAATACACATACGTTAACACTATGAGAATATGTGTAGTTATCAAAAATTTTCAAATCAATCATATTAACTAATAAATTATGATTATTAAGTATGTTTTCAATAATTTCAGTGACAGTTTGCTTAATATTATCAAGGAGATGGTCCTTATTGCCTTCTTCGTTTTTGGCAAAAAGAAACAGAGACTCAATATCTTTTAGAGCCTTTGTTTTTAATTCGTAATTAATGACGTTTGTTATTTCGTTATTCTGAGAAAGCTCATCTTTAATGTATGCACCGTTGTGTCCTAGTTCCTTTATATGTTCGATGTAAGAATCGCTTAGCTCCATATCTTTGCCAAGAATGGTTATAACTGATTTTGAAACATCTTTGTATATGGGTGTAGCGAGGACCATCCCTGGTCTCAAGCAGTTAGTTGGTACAAATCTCATATTTGAATTCCTCTCTCCTTGTTTAAAATTAATAAACATGTATATTTCAATACACTTATATGACACAAAAAATAAAAAACGTTAAATTAATTGATTATTTTTTTAGCGTTTTTTTAAAAATGTGTCATTTGTATAAAAATTACTAAGCTTTAATTTAAATTTTAAATGCGAAAGGAGCATAATATGATATTATCTGGACTTGAAATTAAAAAAGAAATTGAAAACGGTGGTATATACATAGAAAACTTCGACATCTCAAAGCTTAATCCTAACAGTTATAATCTCACACTTCATAACGAGCTTAAAGTTTACGAAGGAAGAGTTTTAGACATGAGGGTAGAACAAAGAACGAAGGACATTATTATTCCTGAAGATGGATATATGCTTGAACCAGGAGAATTGTATCTCGCAAGGACAGCCGAACTTACAAAAACAGATAAATTTGTCCCAATGCTAGAAGGAAGATCAAGTATTGGAAGATTAGGAATGTTTATTCACGTAACTGCTGGCTTTGGCGATGTCGGCTTCCAGGGAACATGGACTCTTGAAATTACTGTTGTTAAGCCTTTAGTGATATATCCTTGGGTTGAAATTGGTCAAATTTATTACCATACAATCGAAGGTGAATACGAAAAGTACAGCAGTGGAAAATACCAGGGCCAAAAAGAAATAAGGGAAAGTATGATGTATAAGGATTTTCAGAAAAAGAATCCTTGATAAATGTAAGTGGGTGATTCATTTGAGTAATTCAAAATTGAAAAACGAATGCGAAAATATAGAAAAAGAGCTTGATGAGCTTCTTGGAATGGGTATTTTACTGAAAGATTCAATCATAAATGCTTTTAGGTACAATTTATACATAATGTGTCTAAATGAAGAAATTGAACTCAGTAAGGCGACTGAGATTTATAAAAATATTATAAATAACGACCAAGAAGAGTTATTGGGAGTTTTTTACAAAGGTGCATTAATCAAATTGAGTGATATGGACAACAAAGGAAAATCATTAAAGTATTACAAAAAATACAAAATTATCACAATAGGCACTGTGAGTGAAAATAAGGAATAAGTGAAAGGAAGTAATATTATGAATTTGGAATTAGCTTTTCAAGGAGTTAAAGGAACTGGCCGCAAATGGGGAGGAAAAAAAGGGAGAATTGAAGCCTTTATCGAAAACGGAGAAAACTGTATAACTATTGATGCATATCAAGGCAGTGGAGATACATACAAAGAACGAGAAACACCCGAGATTACAATTGTCAAAGACGGCAAACATTACACTTTTAATAGTCTCGAAGAGTTGGTTAAAGCAATAAGCACAAAATTCTACGTAGTAATAACGAAAAATACTTTAAATGTGCTGAGTTTTAGCAAATACTTTGGTGCGTCTAACGAACACTCCGACAAATGGATAGCAATAACTAATCAGCTTCGTCAAGGAGATGTATATGTAGCAGATTATGAAAGTATTGCTGGAGCCGAGGAATGGATAAGAACTTACGTTTCTGAACCTTTAACAAAAAGATAAAATTCATAAAGAAAACCCCTCACCTTGTTAGGTAAGGGGTTTTCTTTATTTGTTTACTTTACATATTCTTTTTAGCTACAGCTTGCTTCGCGAGTAAAATTGTAAAGAATCTAACAGCAATATCGTTGGTTCTAAAAGGTATGTTGCGTTTTTTTAATGTAACAATCGCATCATCGTTAAATCTTTGCTGAAAATTAATAATCCATTCAGTATTAACTTTAGGGTCCCTGGTGTTGAAATCCGTAATAGTTACCTTGGCAGCTTCATTACCTTGTATTACTATATGTCCATACATAATACTTTCATCGCCGCCATCAATTTGAAACTTGAAGGATTTGTATTCCTTTACTGCGTCTTTTAAATCATTTTTAAACTCTGTTTCTTTAATAAGTATATAATCTCTTGTTTGGATTAAAATCTCTTTAAAGGTATCCTCATCCATTACAATCTTATCAATTTTATGTTCCACGGTGTATGTTCCAGCTTTCATTGCAGTGCCACCAGTTGGGAAAAATTGAGCTTCGGCCCACCCCGTTTCCATCTTAACGGTAAAAGGTTTATCCATTTTAGGATTATATTCAATCAACATGTGCTGTGTGGGATATTTGTCAACGCCATTAATTTTTCTTTTAAGTCTTTCTTTAGCGTTTATCTTTTGAAACTGAAGCAATGTCGTGTTCATTAAATTATCATTATTAGTATTAGTTTCAGGGGAAGAATTAACTTCAATCCCTCCAGCTTTAAACCTCTTGATAGCTGCATTGATTTCATTTATATATTTCTGATTATTGGGGAACTGTGTAAGTTTCTGAGACAGCAAATTCGAAGTGTACTCTAAATCTTTTATAGCAGCTTCGCCATCTTTCATAAGAGCTCCTGTAGGGGTAAAACCTTTGTATTTTCCGAATGCCATTTTATTCTCATTTACTTCGGAGCTTCCTGAAGAGCTACTTTCAACAGCGATTTCTTTTTTATTATGAATCATTTCAAGTTTAAGTACTTTTTCGCAAAGAACTTTTATTACAACTGGCTCTACTTTGCATGTAACAACCACAGCTTTTTCTTTAGATCCTTTGCTTGTATCGATACCAACTATTTTTATTCTGCTCATTTTTGAATGAAGCTCTGCGGCATTTTCTAACGGAGCTATAATCATATCATCATTGAATTCAAACACCTTTGTATTATTTTGATATTTCGCTATTCTATCGATATTATCCATATATTCACACTTCCTTCTATATTATTATTATATATGACACATAAAATATTATTTGTAAAAAAATAAACAAAAAAAAGAGCAACTATTTTACTAGCTGCTCTTCTGTGATAATTATCATGTATGTACTGAGAAATATCCTTTACTGATGTCTACGTCCTTGGGTTGATGAAATATTAATCCTCCACACATTGATACTCTTTCGCAAGTTTCACCGTATTCGTTTGTAGATTCTTTTATTTGTCTAAAGTAAAAACTGTGAGGATAATAATCATCTGTGAAGACGATTTTTTTAGTATCGTAATAATTAAAATTACTACATATAAATTTAACAAATTTCCTTTTCAGTGCAGGATTTTTTAGTATTTCTGAAAGATTTTTTTCAGAATTAAACTCCAGTTTACGATTACATGTTTCCAATTCACAAAGAATCATTGTGGATTCTTTATCGGATAACAAGAATTCCTTGTATTTGTCGTATGGTATAAGCAAAGATTCAGTGAACCCTTGTACAAATCCATCACTTCGGCTTGAAAGCCATGTAAAATCAAGACTGACTTTGTTTTCTGCTCTGTAGATAACCATTTTTAAAAAGCTGTATATATCTCTCTCGATTATGTAATCATTAAACTGCAAGAGTACATTTGCAGTACAGTAGAAATTATGTCTGAAGTTGTTTTTAGAGGTCTTATTAGCTCTTGAAATGACTCTAAACATGATGCAACTATCAGTTCTGACTAATTTTACAGCAACTCTGTTTCTAGGTTGTTCATATCTATTTCTATAATCAGAAATTTGTTTTTCTCTTTTTAATTGTGTATATTGTTGTATATTTATCATATAATCCACCTTAAATCCTTTCGCCTTTTTAACCTATTTTTTCGATGATATCTCCAACGCACCCAATGTACAACTTGTTGTTTTTGAAAATAATCGTCAAATTGTAAACATCGCCTGAATTCAAGTACCAAATGTTCTCGTTTTCAGGATACAGTGACTCAACTCCGAAAAATCTACCAGCTTTATTGAGCCTTTGTAGATAATCTCTTATTGCAAAGCTTGGATGATTACCTTTTTGATGATAGTTTTTAGGGTTATCATGAAAAATAAGATGTTTTAACTCTTCCCATTCATTATCAAGCAATTTAAATGTGTCTTTTAAAAGATTTTCGTCTTTTTTCACATTAGATACATTAAGTCTTACCATGAATTACTCATCCTTTCATTCGTTAACTATTTTCACAACTCATGAAGAGTTTTAGATATATTTTTAATATAGTATCAATGACACAAAAATTCATTTTGGGTAAATAAAAAATGCTAAAACTTAAAGTCTTAGCATTTTAAATGTTATTTTAGAGCAAATCGTGGAATTCGTCTGGAGTATAGTCAACCATTCCATTATCTTTAAAGTCACTTCCATAGAATCCTCCGACACTATCGATTATTTCTCCATCTTTATCTCTTAAATTAAAGTAATATACATCACCAGTGATGTAATCATCAAAAAGCTTCACTTCACTTTCAATTAAGTTTTTTGCCTTTTCTAGATTCTTTTTCGTTACTTTTCCGTATTCTTTTTTCACACTTTCATGTGAAACGTAGATGTATCCAACCTGACCACTATCCCAAGGACAAGAAAAAGGTGAAGTTTTCATTGTAATACCACTGTGATCATAAAGGTATAAAGGCATAATGATGTTTTTTTCTTCCGCTAAAGATAATAAATCTGAAGAAGTCATTACTTCAGTCAACGAATCAATGAGTACATCTTCTTCATTTTTCATATCAAACTGATAATCATCTTGATTCCATGTTTTGGAATATTCAGACCATATGTGCATATACCAGTATTTATCTGAGCGATTGTATTCTAATTTTATATTACTGGCTTTGCCTTTTTTCACGAAGCTGATTACTTTTTTTGGAGATACAGATTGTCTCACTAATTCCCTTAAAAAATCTTTAGAAGTCTTGTAATCGTGTTTATCTCCAAGATTGTAATTTCTGTGCCAGCACATCATTGAGCTCAAGTTTTCATCATCCCTAGGATTTGTTACATCTTCGTCGTATATTATTTCTAAAGTAGTATCAAAACCTTTTAATGTCTTATATATCATAAATAATCTCCTTTCATAACTCTAAAGAGTTTTAAACCATATTTAAATTAAATTTACAATTATTAATGACATAATAAATTGAATTTGGAAAAACTGAGAATAAAAAAATTATCTTTATATAACTCTTTTGATAATTATTTTAGCAAATTAAAAAGAAGCATATTTAATGCCTCTTTTCGCAGAAATTGTTCTATATATTGCCATCTGTAAAAAATATTTCTAATCTTTTAAATCCAGGAATTTCTTGTTTTAAAAGATTTTTAAACTTTTCTGCGTCAGTCGTATTAATGAAGCTGGTTGTAAATATTTTTAATTCACCTTCAAAATAAGAATATTGTATTCCAGTTGTGTCCCATTGTTAGTTTCCATTTTTTTAAAGTATTGTTTAAAAAGACTTTTGAATCAACATGAGATAAAAATAAATTCTCCATAATACGACTTCCTTTCTTAACCTTAAATTGATAAATTTGAGGTTTTTAAAATTTAATTTACAAATCATTAATGACATATTAAATTGAATCTGGAAAAATTAATGCTGAAAGTTTTACATAAAAAATTTCTTATGTCATACATAGATATTAAAATAATATTTTTTAAAACCTTTTTAAAGGTTACGAAAGGAGCAAAACATGATAATATATTCTAACGAAAAGCACACGGTTCAATGGTTAATAAAGCAAGTTAAACAGGAAAAAATAGACTTTAGTATTTTGATACAGAGGAATGAGGTATGGGAGAAATTAAGGAAAAGCAACTTAATTGCTGCTATACTTGTAGGAATTCCATTGGAGTCATTGTTATTTGAAGAAGTTCATGGACCAGAAGGGAAACCTATTGGATACAAGGGGCTAGATGGAAGACAGAGAACATCTTCAATAAACTCATTTGTAAATAATGAATTCGCAATAGATAAGGGTATTCAGCTTTTATCCGAAGAATTCAGGGATACTGAGGTTGGTAAAGTATTTGAAGAAACTAAAAACTTGATAATTGGAAAAACATTCTCTGAATTACCAGATGAGCTCCAGGATACTTTGCTAGACTATGAGTTACAAATCACTATATGTAGACCTCTTACTGAAGCAGAGAGGGAACTTGTTTATTTTATGAGAAATCAACAAAAACCTCTCTCTAAAATAGAAATTTCCAGAGTTATAGCTGGAGAAAAACTATTAAAGAGTTTGGCTGGGTTAATAAATCACGATCTCGTAGAAATGACAATTAGTGAAAGTGGCCGCAACAGCAATATTGATTTGCAGTTAATATGGCAATTACTAATGGTTGAGCTAGAGGAAAAGCCAGATTTTGATGGCAAACACACACAAGACTTTGTTACTAAGATCAGGACTAGTAAAGCAAATGAACAAGTCTATAAAGATGTTTTATCAATAATGGATTATGTTAGTGAAGCTCTTAAGAAAAAAGTAAACAGAATACATGTTCCTATACTGTATAAAACAGCTAGATTTGCAGTTAATAACAATGTTGATTCAGGTATTTTTTCAGAGTGGATTAATGAATTTTTTGGCTTCATTAGTAGTCAAGATAAATCAAGTAATGAATATGTTTTATCCACTCATGCCGGAGCTAATAAAAGCTCATCTATTCTCAAAAGAATTGACTATATGAAGAAAAGCTTCATTGGTTTTATGAAAAATAAGGGGGTAGACATTAATGAGTAATAAGAGTATTACAAGTCATACGCTGGCTTGGGTTAAGAAAACGAAATTTGATTTTGTGGGCGAAGCTTCTTCGGATAAAATATGTGAGTACATTAAAAAAGATATTCCTTATCCTGTATGTGTAGTGCTGGACGAAAAGGAAAACAACTTATACAGCATTGTTTCGGGAGAAGAGATCATAAAAGCACTCATAGAATATCCAGCAAACGAAGATGAAAAAGACTATGAAGTTGCCTTTATCGTTTACAGAGGAATTGATAAAGAAGAAGTCGATATGATAAAAAACGCAATTCCAGCAGAAGTAATTATAGGAATGAACACTGAATTCATAAACAAAGAAATTGAAGTAACAAGAGAAGTTATAAAAGAATCAAAAACAGCTAAGAAAACTAAAAAATTGCCAATATCTGATAAAGAAAGATCTGATCAGATGACAAAAATATTAAAAGACTTAGTTGAAGAAACTATTGTAGATGAATATGAAGATAAATCTGTTAAATTTACGAAGCCTTTGTATGATGGCGTAAGATTCACAGCTTCGATTGGAATCTCAAAGCATAAAGTAGCTTCATTTGAAGTAGTAAATCCCAACGGAAAAAATCCAAAGGTTAAAATCAACTGGTTACTTAACAGACAAGAAACATTAGCAACAAAAGCAGCAGCGTACCTCGATTATTATGGCATAGAATACGGGGAATCAAACTTAATCGAAACTTACCTTGTTGTACAAGCACAAAAATATATCGATAACAATTAAAACAAAATCCCCTTATGAGCTAGATTTTATCTAGTCCGTAAGGGGATTTTTATTTGTAAAGTCAACACATGAAAAAAGCTGCAAGAGTTTTTTACACTCTCACAGCTTACTGTTAATACATGATGTTATAACTAATAGACTAATTCATCGAAGTGAATTTCAATATACTCCTTTACTAAGAAATTAAAAGAATCTTTAGCTTCTTCTCCAAAAAATCTTACCACTGGCATTTCGCCACCATGATTTTCAATTTCGTACAATAGATCGCCTATCTCGAAGCGATATTTGCACATCAATTCTTGATAATCAATATCTGTTCTAATTATGTCGTCTTCAAGAGTTTCAACCACTAAGTTAATAAAATCATCCTTGAGATTTTCTTTGTTTGAGTTTTCTGCAAAAATCCCAATTCCTGAACATACAGATTTTGCAAAATCCTTCAATGTATTATCATTCTCAATTAAGCTTTCTCCGTATAATAAATATAAATATTTACTCATATATAAACTCCCTTCTCATTGTCTAAAGACAATTACAACCTAAATTTGTAACATCTTTTTATGACTCATTATTCGAAAAACGTAAAACCAATAAATAAATACTTAAATTAAATTTTAAAAAAGATGAGGAAATAAAAATTCTTCATCTTTTTTTATTTGTTTTTTAAATTATGTGTCATTAGTAGCAAAAGTAATTAAACGTAATTTGTAAAAATGAGAAAGGAGAAGGATTTGATGGGTAAATTTGTACATTTGCATAATCATTTTGATATAGACTCAATAACTGATTCCGCATGTAGCACTAAAAAGACTATGGAAAAGGTTGCTGCATTAGGATTTGATGCATATGCAAAAACTGACCATGGCAATATATCAGGATGGACATTATTCGAAACACAATGTAGAAAAAATGGCATTAAACCTATTTTTGGCGTTGAGGGATACGAAGCTCCTTCTGGCATTATGGAAAACCTTGATATAAGTGGCAAATCAGAAGTCGATGAAGATGATGAGGATAGGGTTTCGCTTTTGAATAAAAAAAGAAGATACTATCATTCATTACTTTTAGCTAAAAATAAAAAAGGTGCTCAATTCTTATACAAATTAGTAACAGAATCATATAAGCCAGAAAACTTTTATTATAAACCTCGTTATACAATGGAATTTTTATTGGAGCATAAAGACGAGATTTATGATAATTTGATTTGGATGTCTGCATGTGCTTCTGGTAGATTACCTTTATTATTAGCTAACGATAGGGAAGAGGATGCAAAACAATACTATGATATGATGTGTTCAATATTTGGCAAAGATAATTGCTTTGTCGAGATTCAATACCATGGGTACGAGGATGAAAAAATTGTATTCCCTAAGCTGGTCAGGTTTGCAAAAAAGTATAACTTGAGGCTAGTTGGAACCAATGATACTCATTATATTGAAAAAGGTGACTTCATTGCGAGAGAAATAATGACAGCAAGAAGAAGTAAGCAAACATATCAATATAGAAAAGACAATGGTATGGTTTGGGCTTCGGAGTTGTATTTAAAGACTGAAGAGGAAATGCAAACAATATTCCGAAACTTACCTGAAGCAATTTCCAATACAAGAGTAGTTGCTGATATGATAGAAGATTTTACATTAGAAGAAAAAGATTATCACTATCCAAATTTCGAAGTACCTGAAGGATATACAGCTGATTCTTATCTAAGAAAAATTGTTGATGAAATTGGAGAAAAGAAGTTAGATAATTCTTCAGACCAGAAATATATAGATCAGATAAATTTCGAATCAGAATCTATGTCAAATATGAATGTATCAGCTTATATGTTAGTTGTAGCAGATTATATTCAATGGGCTAAAGACCACGACATCGTTGTTGGACCAGGAAGAGGTTCGGCTTGTGGATCAGAAATAGCGTATTGCTCAAACATTACCGAAATTGAACCCATGAGATATAACTTGTTTTACGAAAGATTTTTAAATCCTGAAAGGGTTACAATGCCAGATATTGATGTTGATTTTCAGGATGACAGAAGACAGCAAGTAATGGAGTATGTTGTACAAAAATACGGAGCTGACCATGTGGCTCAAATCCTTACTTTAGGTACAATGGCTGCAAGAATGTCTATCAGAGATACAGGTGCAGTTCTAGAAATTGAACCTGAATTAGTTGATAAGATAGCCAAATTAATTCCAAAGAAACCTGGTATGACAATAGACGAAGCTTTAAATGTAGAGCCATTGTTAGCTAAAGAGTATAAAAATAATAAAGATGTTAAATTATTATTAGATATATCAAGAAAGGTTGAAGGATTAGTTAGACACACAGGTATTCATGCAGCAGGATTGATAATTTCAGATAAGCCATTAGTTACATATGGTGCACTATTACCAAACAGTGATGAAGATTCTAGTATACCAGTATTTGCAGGAGATATGGCAGCTGTAGGAGATCATTTAAAACTGATGAAAGCTGACTTTCTTGGCTTAAAGACACTAACAGTTGAAAAATATACACTTGCTTATATCAAAAAGAATCTTGGAATAGACATTGACATTAATAAAATTGATATCGCAGATCCAAAAGTATATGAATTTATTGCTACAGGAAAAACAGATGCTATATTTCAGTTAGAAAGTCCCGGAATGCAAAAGTTTATGAAGAACTTAGAGCCAGAATCAATTGAGGATTTAATCGCTGGAATATCATTATTTCGTCCAGGGCCTATGGATCAAATACCAACATTTATTAAGAATAAGCAGCATCCTGAAAGCATAGTTTATCCTGAAGATGTAGCTGATAAGTTGAAAAAAGTACTAGATGTCACATATGGCGTAATTGTTTATCAAGAGCAAGTTATGGAGCTGGTAAGATCATTAGGTGGATACTCATACGGACGATCAGATTTAGTTCGTAGAGCGATGTCTAAGAAAAAAGAAAGTGTAATGAAACAAGAAAAAGAATATTTTATTAATGGTATAGTAAAAGACGGAGTAATTGAAGTAGAAGGATGTTTAAGAAGAGGAATAACTCAAGAAACCGCTAATAATATATTCGACCTTATGATGGATTTCGCAAGTTACGCATTCAATAAATCTCACGCAACTGCATACGCCGTAATCACTTATCAAACTGCATGGTTAAGATATTATTATCCGAAAGAATACTTCACCGCATATTTAAATAGTATCATCAGCGATACTGATAAATTGCAGAGGTATATGGCAACCGTAAAGGAAGCTGGAATTAAAATCATGAACCCTGATATAAATGAGTCAGAAGAATTATTTTTATATGACTCCAATGGTATCAGAATCGGATTAAAAGCTCTTAAGAATGTAGGAATAAAAGTATACGACATCATCGACGAAAGAAGAAAAAATGGCAAATTTAAAGATCTGGAGAACTTAATATTAAGATGTAACGTAGACAAAAGATCTTTAGAATCTCTAGTAAAATCAGGAGCATTGGACACTATTTGTGAGAGAGAAGAGATACTAAGAGATTCAGCAAAATTTATTAAAAATGCATCAAAAGCAAAAGCGATACATGACAGTGGACAGATAACTCTTTTTGATACATTGCTTGTAAGAAGTAAAGTATCTCAACCATATTCTATGTTGGAGAAATTCAGAATGGAAAAAGAAGTTTCTAGTATGTATTTAACGGGGCATCCTTTGGAATTGGATGAATTTAAAAACTTTGTATCAGATTCTACTATAAAAACCATCGATGAATTTTCTATTGAAAATGATCAAGATAGAATAGTGATTACTGGAATAATAGATTACGATACAAAAAAAGATTTTAAACGTGTATCCAAAAAAGGAAATCTATATGCAATATTTCAGCTTCAAGATAAGTATTCTTCGATCGATGTTATGATGTTTGAAAAAAACTTACTGAAGTGTGAAAAAGAAATTAAAAATGGCAATATTGTTGTTATACATGGAACTTTAGCTGTATCACAGAATGAAAAAGAAGTTGAAAACGAAAATGGCGAAGTCGAAGTACAAATAACAACAACCGCAAGGATATTTGCTGAAAATATACAAACTTTAAGTTGATAAATTTTTAAAAAGGGTTAAATGTTTAACTCTTTTTTTCTTTACCAATTTTTATTTTATGTGTCATAAGCAATTAACTTCATTGATAAAACAAAATGCCCTAAACCATATTATTATTTTAGTATGGTTATTGATTAGACGGAGATAGATAAGGAGATGATTTCATTGAATACTAACGAATATATTTTAAGTACATATTTTTTAAATACATATAACGAAAATGAAAATCAATTCAATGCATAAATGCGACACTTGCAAATCATGCAAGACCGTCAACCGGATAGCAAACTATACTCTGATGTATAAGGAGTAAATAAACAGCCTATTGCGAAATAAGCTGTTTTTTATTGTTTTTAACTGGTGCACCAAGAATTCTCCCATCTTCTATAAGTGGAAAAACTTATTAAAATTGGCGATGTAAATTGCTATATCTGAGGTCGGAGCGACCTTTAGAGCTTGGGTAAACTTGAAGCATTAGCTATATTGACCAAGAAGCTACTTACCTCTATAGGTAGTGGTAGTTCACAATTATAAAGTTGATAAGATACAAAAAGCGAGAGATTAATGTAATTCCTCGCTTCATTATTAATGTGTTTGGTTATTTTTAATTGTACTCATTACGTTACCATGCACGAAGAAGACTTTTCTGGTTGTATTCCTATTGTCCCAAACATCTATCCAGTATGCTGAATCATAATTAATACTTGATTTACTAACCAAAACAGAGAACTCGATAAATGTGTCTTGTTTTATATCTTTAGGTATAATCATCTGCCAAAAATACGTTAAATTATCAGCTGTAGTTAATGTTAAATCTTTGTATCTCACTGCGTTATCTATATCTGTATACCTAGCCATAAGGAGTCCCGAATCAGGAGTACCATCAATCAATATAAATCCTTTGACCGTGGCTCCAGCCTTAACAGCATTGTTTGAATTACTTATCAATCCATAATAATTTATTGGCATCTTTATCGTAGTAATATTTACATTGTTTTTTGCTAAATACTCCAGTTTGCCATCATCGTTTGAATCGGAACTACTAAAGTAATAATCTCTCCAATTAAGGTCAGACATTGAAGTAACTGTAAAATCATGTATTTTGATTTCATTAACAATATACGGACCAAATATCGTGTATCTATAGTTACCATACTCATCCTCTGCATCTACGTGTAAATACCATGTTCCTGCATCTGGTATTGGTATAGAATAATAATTATATTTACTGGTTGTTGCTTTCGTGATCCAGTCTGAAGGATCTAACCAAGATGTTGGTCTATCAGTGCTCTGCATCCATTGATACTTACTTGATATTAAATCATTACTCTTATCAGTAACAGTGATATTTACTTTGATTTTGTCGCTTCCTTCGTAACTCATTGGGTTTGCACTAATATCAGGTGGAAAATTCAGTGTTGATATTTTCTGAATATAAGGTTCACTCCATGCTCCGTCAACGTCTTGTACCTGAAGAAATACATAATAATCAGAATTAGAAGCAAATGTTGTAGGCTTCCCTAAAGTCCAACTTAAGTCCATTGCTTCTTTCCATTTCCAAACAACGGTTGATGTATTAATGCCCTTGTTTGCTGTAGAATATCTATCCAAATCATACGAAGTATTTGTAAACGTAGGAAGAAAATTTATCCCACTTTCCGTTAGTTTGTAAGTAAACACCGCAATTGGAACCCTGTGGACCAAAATAGACATTTTTTCACTTGGATTACTCCAAAGCCTATACTCGTCAAATGCATCATCATTTAGCGGATTGTCTTTTGCTCGGACATATATATCATACTTTCCAGGGTATGTAAATTGAGTTATTTTCTTTCCCCATGTATTGTTATTTGAAATATAGGTATTACTATTTTCAAAATACTTGGGATCGTGGATATACTTCCATTCTTCTAGATATTTAGGATCAACCTCAAAGTCAGAATAATTAACAACATAATCTATACATTCATTAGTTAATATTTTTGGCACAGAGGATGCTTCTTTTGCTATAAAATTATTTTTGTATTTCTGTTTTAAATTTTGTATCACATTATTAATGTCGTAATTATTTTCACGATAGAAGTCTCCATGTATATTGATTGAGTTTAATAAAGTTTTTAAAGTTACATCTTGGATTTGGTCTTCAAAAGTATAAATATCCTGAGTTTCACCTTTAAAATTAGTATATGGTGTATTTTTTAATGTATAAGTCATATTTTCGTAAGGAGTAATGCTATATATCGCATAATCATTATTTTTTAACAAATTAACAAATGAAGATGTTAAACTCCCAAATGCAAAATAATTACCATAAGGTTCATTATCTTCCCATTTCATGTCTGTTCCTGAAGAAATACAAATAAAATATTTATCACTATTTTTTCTAGCGGAACTAATAGATTTGTTTATTGATTCAGTGTCAATACCTTGCACATCAATATTAACAGCATCTTTTAAATGCTCATATCCAAAATTTTCTGATCCCCCTCCATATACATTACCATATTTATCGAAAAACAAAGCCTGTGCTCCGTCAAAAGAAGAACCAATCATATTCTTAGTTGAGCTTTGTGGAGTTGCAATAAAGGGATACCAATAGCCAAGATTAGATGAAGTAAAATACAATTCTTTACTTTTGTTATAACCCCAATAATAAACTATTCCATCGGAAGTAATGCCACATAAACTCGATCCATTAGAGTCTATAGCTTTGAAGTTGCTAATATTTGGCAGAGTTCTTACTGGTGCATTAAATCCTATGCCGCCATTATGATTTGGATTTGAATCTCCTCTGTATACGCCTGTGCCAGATTGTCCATTATCCGAGCTTCCCCAAAAATATATTTCACCATCCGAGGTTAAAGCTAAAACGTTACTACCGCTTGGTTTTATATCAATGAAATCAAAATTTGTATACGAGAAGAATTTGCTCAGATCTTGCCTATAAAACCGATCCACGTAATATCCGCTAAACTGACGTTTATCTCCCCAACATATTATAGTTTTATCTGTTTTTAATACATATGTATTGCCACTCCTAGTAAAGAAATCCTTAACGTTGCTCTCTAATAGTTGAGCACTAGTGCAAGTATAACCATTATATATTTTATCGCCACTTGGAGTTGTATAGCTTCCTCCTCCGTATAATCCAAGGCTATCACCCATGCCGTACAAATTGCCATTACTCAAAAAAAGAGTATACCCTTTACCTGTACCACCGCTATTGACGGTACTTGCTTTTACTTTTTCAACTCCAGTTATCCCTGTATCAATAAATATTCCGTCATTTTGCGAAGTAGTTGTACTGTTCCCAAATTGTCCACTGGAATTATCTCCTGTGGCCCATAAACTACCATCTGTTTTTAAAACTACAATAAAATTATTTACGGCAGATATATCCGACACATTGTCCATTATTTTTATAGGTATTAAGGAGTCAGTTTCTCCCATGACTCTACAAAGATTATGCCCTATAGCCCATAAAGTATGATCAGATTTAATATAAAAATTAGTTTTATCAAATGATACTACTTTTAAATTAGTCGCTGTACCATTTCCAACTTTTTTACTTTCTGATATTAAATCATATTTTAAATTGTACCCATTAAGAGAAAGATTATTTTTCGCTTTATCTAATGAGCTTCGTAACCCAGTCAACTTACTTCCCGAATAATCTGTAGCTACAGTGATGTCAATATTGCCATTAGCTGAAGTTTGATTATCGTAAATAATATTATCAAATGCAGCGTCAATTTCTGTTGGGTCATAAGATTTATAATAATTATCACTTCCAACTTTGCTTGCCAACTGCTCAACTGACAATGTTTGTTCCTTACTTGTATTAGGATAAGTTAAATACTTGTTAGAAGTTGACATGTTGATTGTTTTTGCATTATTTGGCATAACGGATATTAAATTTGCTTTATTTCTAATTATGAAGTTACTTACATTTGAATTTAAATTACCAAAAGGATAATATTCGCCAAACTGTTTGTCGTATGAAAAATCTCGTTCGTTATCTGTCAGCATAACCACATATGGTTGTGAATCATTTCTTAATTTAACATCATTAATTTTGTCCAAATCTATCGAATAAAAAGATGATGAAGGTGTTATATTTTCAGAATACGGATATGTATTTTCCCATTTTCCTGAATCTTTAAATTCTTTGAGCTCATAATTCATATATTGATTCGGGTATATTGACCATCTCCAAATTTCTGCCAAATATGACACATCACCATCATATGAAAATGGTAATTTAGGATCATAAAAATAAAAAACGTAATTAGAAATTCCATTATTTACGTATTGAGAATACGTTTTAATAAAAGGAGTATCATTAATAGTCCAAACACTCTTTATCTCGTTCCCTTTTTTAAAGCTAGGCAATGACTCATTATTGTATATGTACGTAGTTTCATATTCAACTTTTCTATTTATAGGCTCATTAGTAACGCAATCAGTTGGTCCATCTCCATATCTACCTGTCCTTAACAAGGTTACATCCAAATACCTAGTGTATTTCTTTTTAGTAAGAGCCTTGTTTTGAGTACCTAAATTAATACTTTTATTAACAATGGTATACGACATATCAACATTGTTATTGTTTAAATTATCCATTTTTATTTGATTTAATTTTTGATTCAATTGATTGTATTTTTCGCCTACATAATCAGTTAATATAACAATATCAACTTTATTCCTTTTGACGATATCAAACCCACTCACAATAGGTGCAGTATTTATAACCTCTATTGCGTTTACATTAACTTGATATGGTTGTACTAACAGTATTGCTATAAGAGTTGAAATGACTTTTTTTATCATGCAAAAATACCACCTTACATATAATAAACGTTTTTTATCTATTTTATATGACACATAAAATTTGATTTGGAAAAAGAAAAAGCGAGTTTTTCCCTCGCTTTGATGTGTTATCCAGATATTTTAAGCAATTCATCGAAATGAGAATTCCCTGACAATAATTCCTGAAGCATCGTATATCTTTTTATTGAAAGATCATTACTTACCATAGTTTGTAATGCTTTGTCTTCAACCACTAGAACGACTTTTTTCTTTGCTCTAGTAACAAGAGTGTATAGTAAATTTCTTGATAACATCATATAATGGCTGTAGCTAATTGGTGCTATTATTATATCGCTTTGACTTCCTTGCATTTTATGCACAGTGCTTGCAAATCCATGCATAATCTGATCAAGACTCTTTTTGTCATATAATATGATATACGAATCATATTGCACTGCTATTTTGGTAACAGCATCTTTGTCTTCTTCTGATTCCTCAAATATATTGATAATTTTACCAAAATCGCCATTAAAGACGCCAACTCCAATATCTACATACTTGCCGTTTTTAACTTCATATCTTGGTGCATCATAATTGTTTTTTAAATGAAGAACTCTATCATTAACCCTAAAAACAGTATCTCCACATTTGATTTCAGGCAATGAGTCACTTGGAGGATTGATAATTTCTTGAATCTTTCTATTTAACTCAAAAGTACCAATAGGGCCTTTCCTTTGCGGCGATATTACTTGCACATCATCAATACTATGACCAAGTTTAAGAAATCTCTGAAAAGAAAGCAATAATTTATTGCTAATAGTTTCTGCACAGTCACATGAAATAACGAAAAAATCTGCCATTTGAGCTTCGGTTTTTGGTATTTGGCCATTATTTATTTTATTAGCATTCAATATGATGCCAGAGTTTTCTAACTGTCTTTTGATAACGTTTAATTCTACCGTTTTTATCATTTTGGAGTTAATCATATCCAAGAGAACATTGCCTACTCCAACAGATGGCAATTGTTTAGGATCTCCAATCAATATAACCTTTGTTCCATCAGCTATAGCTTGAAACAAATCATAAGCCAAATTAACATCCAAAAGAGATGTTTCATCAATAATTATAAGACTGTAGTCTTCAAGTTGATTAAAGCTATTATATTCATATGAGCCATCTTTAGGCATATATTCAAGAAGTCTATGTATTGTTTTTGCTTCGAATCCAGTTACTTCCGTCATTCTTTTAGCAGCTCTTCCTGTAGGAGCGACTTGAATAAATTTTAAATCTTTTCTTATACTTGTCAATACATGAATAAGGCATTCAACTGTTGTTGTTTTTCCTGATCCTGCACTACCAGTTAGTATCATAAAATTAGTTTTAAATGCTTCAATTACTGCTTCTTTTTGCCTTTGCTCCAATTGAAAGCCTTTGCATTGTTCAAAATCACTAATTCGTGCATTAATTATTTTTAAATCTACAACACTTGAATCAGCCTCGTTTAATCTTTTTATTTCCATAACCAGACTTCGTTCTGTATTATATACCCCTCTCATATAAATGCAAGGATCGCCATTGTTTTTAATAATCACATCTTGAAATACTTTAACCTTTAGTAAATAATTAATTGATTCATCAATTTCTTTGCAACTAACAGTATCAACAGTGATAAAATACTGTTTTTTCTTCTCTCTTATCTGCATTAAAATCTGTATTTCTTTTTCAAGCCAAGAGGTTGAAACATTGTATATTAGTCCATCAATATCTATATCAACCTTATCGCTTTTGTTTGCCTTAGCTTCATTTAAAATACTCTTTGCTTTACCGAGATTTAAATTAATTTTTAACGCCTCATAAGCTGTTTTGATAAGTAAAGATTTAGGTAAATAGCAGTGACCTTGCTCTTTTGCAAGATTAAGACAATAAATGACACCTGATGATATTCTTTCTTCAGAATGAGAACTAATGCCGAGTTTACGTGCAATTTCGTCGCAAGTTTTAAAACCTATATGATCAATTTTGCTGAATTTATACGGATTCTTTTGTGCTATCGCAATACTACTGTAGCCAAAATCTTCATATATTTTATAAATCATGTTTTCGCTAATTCCATACTTTATAAAAAATTGAAACACTTCTTGATACATTATATTATCCATATATGACTCATGAATAGTTAATGCTTTAGGTCCAGATATTCCAGGATAGCGAGCAAGAACCATGTAGTCAGCCTTTATAATATCCAGTGTCTGTTGTCCCAAGCCTTCAAAAAAATTACCTTTTTTGTCTCTGTAGCCATTAACAACTTTTTCTGCAATTTTAGGTCCAATTCCTTTTATTATTTTTGACGACAGAAATGATACAATATCATCAATAGTCTCTGGCTGAATATAATTAACACAATGCATTTTTACTTGTTTTTCACCCTTGTATTCAGTTATTATTCCTTCTATTCTGCAAGTCAATTTTTCAATTGCCGACATTGCAGACGTAACGACAAAATCACCTTTAAACGGGAGTTCTTCTTTACTTGATCCTTCCATCTCAATAATAATATTATCTGAAGAAAAGCTGTATACATGATAAGTACCCTCGTCATTTATAAACCTCAGTTTTTTAAAAATACCTTTAAAATATACCTTTGTGTTAACATTGAGTGATTTTAGTGGATTGTCACCATACATAACAACGTTTCCTTTCTTTGTTCGATGCTAAAAAATCGACTACTTGTAAAACCAGTGATCGCCGATACGTTTAACGAATTTTTTAGTGTTTGGAATTTCGAGATTTGTAGCTATGTTTATATTTAGGAAGAATAATGTATCACTAGGAACAGCTTTCTTGCCTTCAATTGCTTCTTTTACTGCTTTTTTTACTTCATCATTAGGAGAAATATTAAAAAAACGTTTATCTGACACTGGAGAGAATTGATTCTTCTGAAAAACAACATCTTTTATAGTGTTGGGAAATTGTTTAGAGTTTACTCTATTAAAAATGACATTTATAACGGCGATCTTTCCCTCGTAAGGTTCCCCTCCAGCTTCAGCCATTACTATTTTTTCAAGTATATCAATTTCTGTTGATTCAAGCCTAATCTTTTGTTCGTTATCTTCTCGAATCTCAGATGATCGAGAAGATTTATGTGTTTGATTTTTCTTTTCCTTTGATATTTGTTTTTGTTTTACCTTTTCATTGCATTTTATAGAAATATTTTTTATTGAATTATTTGAAGTATTCGAAGTGGTGGCATTACTGAAACAAACTGGCAAAAAAGATAGCAACATAGCAGTCAATATAAGACTCTTAAACATTAGATTCTCCTTTTCTTTTTAATAAAATTATTCCTCCACATTTTGGACAATAGTGAAGTGTAGTACCTGTATAATCCTCTTCACAGCAATAGCATTCGTGCGTATATGTAACATTATTTTCTTTTGCGTCTAAACAAGGACCAGATATTTTAAGCTCCTTTTCAATTATTGTTAAATATTTTTTAGTTATCATAAAAACAGCTCCTTTTATTAATTTACATATACATGACACATAAAAATTAAATTGTCAAATAATAAAAAAATAAAAACAAGAAATTTAGCTTCTTGTTTTTATATTGGTGAATTATTTAATTCTAATGCTTTCTTTTAACTCTTGATCAAAATCCTCGCAATTTGGATTATGAAGACTAACGTAACAGCCTTGGTTTGCTGGACACGTCTTGCAGGAAGCTGGCATATCTTTATAAATAGCATCAACTATGCCTCTTGTAGCAGTATTAACTATAATCATATGATTAATTCCTTTCACTTTTCAATTTAATTTATCACAAACGCATTGTCTTTTAATAAATGACGATAATTTTCAGGTATATCTGCGATATACCAAAGATTATCAGTTACAACAATATTACCAGTTGCCAAAAAACAAACTACAAATTTCCTTCCACCATGACCCAGATTAGTTGAATTACTTCTTGGGCTGTGAATGCTTTTAAAAAGTGTGTTTTTCTTCAAAATAAATAGTTCGTTGTCAAAGATTACGATTTCGATTTCTGGGTCGGTGATGTTTTTTACTATATTGTCCCAAAATACACTATCATCATTATGATCAAATTTATTTTGCCAAAACACGTAAGACGCTTTATTTATAACATTCATCTGCAAACTCCTTTCACGACAATTTTACGCAAATAATTGACTGAATTTAAATACGTCAAATGTTAAAATCGCTGTATTAACTAAAAGCAATGTACTAAGAATAGTTCTTTCAGTTGAATTTAATTTCGCAATCATAGCATACATACTAAGATTCCTCCTTTACAATTTCATAATATAGAGATATGACATGATTTTTTAATATTGGAAAAATGAAATTCAAAAAAGCTATTATTAATTAAATTCATAATAGCTTCATCTTCTTTAATTTATTTAAGTATAGGAATTTATAAAAATCCAGATTAATGGTAAAGTTGACATTGAATGTATATATAGAAAAATAATCAAGATAATGATAAAATAAAAAAGCTATGATCCATTGAAATGTAAGAGTTGCAATGGTGAAATGCTTTTATATAAGATAGTTTATAGGAATAAAGATGGTGAATTAAGGGAATATGGCGGTATGGACATGTTCTTGAAAAAGATAACTAGAAAAGGAATAGTATTAAATGAAAAAGAAGAAAAACAGAAGAAAACCAGGGATGAGAAAGCATCAGAAACAAAATACTATCAAGTATGTTTGTGTTAATTGTGGTGCAAAAGAGGAAGTTCCTGAAGATATAATTGAATATTTTGATGAAATTAATCCTGAACAATTACTCTTTGGTGCTCATCAGTTTACTTGTGAGAGGTGTGTTACTGGCATTATGAGACCTGAGGAAAAACCTGAAGTTATTATAAAGGGATATGGACCATATTTTGGATTTGGTGATGACTAAAGTTTTGGGTTTTAAAGTCATGAGCGAAGCGAATTTTCTTGAGGTCTCTTAAATACAGTCGCAGATTCGAATGGAAAGAGTTTTACTAATGCCTTGCCATAAACCCTGGAGACGTCTAACGGACCAAGGGCTCTGCTATCTAGGCTCATCATAGGTATACGATTATCGCCAAGAACATATACTTTTCCATTAGGAACAATAATATCGCTAAACTCTTCTTTTACAGCATTAGTTGTATCACCATAGATGTAATCTTCTTTAAGTACTTTGTTATTTAGATAAACTTTTTCGTCTTTTATTTCAATGCGATCTCCAGCCACGCCTATAACCCTTTTGATGAGAATAATATCTCGAACCCCTTCTAAGCCTTTTGCATTGATAGCAACAATATCACCATATTTTAACATTTTGACTTTGGGTGAAATTTTTTCTATAATTAGCTGATCTGCATTTTTCAAAGTAGGCATCATAGACTCGCCTTGCACAATAGCTCTTTGACCAATAAAACTAACAATTAGAAAACCTATAATTAATGCAACCGAGAGGTGAATGATCCAGTCTAAAATTTCTCTTAAAATAGGGTTAATTTTTTTCATATTTTTCTCCTTTATAAAATTATTAAATTTTATACGTTAACCAATGGCTTCTCTTCATCTTTTTTCTCTTTACATGTTCTATCACTGGTACTAGTTTTATCTTTTGTGTAAATAGTAACTCTATTACGACCAGTTTCCTTGCTTCGATACAATGCTTTGTCGGCCTTATCAATTAAATCATCAAGGTTTTCAGCATCTTTTCTAAACTCTGCAACTCCAAAACTTGCAGTAACACTAACACTAACTCCGGAGTCATTAATTATAGTTAATTTAGATAACTTACATCTAATTTCGTCAATTTTCTTATAAACACATTCTGCCGTTGTTCCAGAGAAGAATAAAATAAATTCCTCCCCACCATATCTAAAAATTTCGTCCGATCCCCTCATGGATTGCTTAATAAATAAAGCTACCTCCTTTAAAACAATATCCCCAAATTGATGACCGTAAGTGTCGTTAAATTTTTTAAAATGATCAATATCAAGTATCGCAAGAGCAAAATTTTTATCGTGATCAATTTGACTGGTGATAAATTTTCTCATATATCTCTTATTATAAACGTTAGTTAAAGCGTCTTTCATAACCAGTTCATTTAGTTCATCAGAATAGATTAAATTTTCTAAAATAAGAGAGATATTTTCTGTAATTATTTTGAAAAATTCGATCTCTAATGAAGCCGATGTATTATTCAATTTATTTTCCATTAAAATAGCACCTATTATTTTCCCTTCAATTTCTAAAGGAATAAAATATGCAAGTTTGATGCCTCTGTTTTTAGCGGAAGGATAACTTAGAAAGGCATTTCTATCTTTATTTATAAAAATTTTAGCGTCGAAAGAATTCATATTATTCATAACTTGATTAAAATAATCTAGAATTTCGCTCAAATAAAGTTTACTCGCATCTGTAGCTGCAATTTCTAAAAAAATTTTATGAGAATTAATGCCAACTTTGTCTTGACAAATAAACACGGTGCAATAGTCCATAATATAGTATTCTTTAAGTGCATTAATTATCTGAATTGACGACTCTTTTAGAGGAAGTTTTTTAAGACCTACATTAAGTAGTTTTTGAACAATCTTCACTGAGCGAGTAGGTAATATAAATTTTTTAATTCTGTCGAACTTTTTTTTAATAAATACGACAATAGCGAGCGTTAATATAATATATCCCACTGAAGCAAATAACAAATATGAAGTTGCAATATATTCAGGCATGTAATCATCCCTTTTCTTACTTTTAATATTTTCAATATTTAAATATGACACATAAAATTCAAATAGTAAAATGAAAAATTAATATTTTAAGTTGCTTAACAACTTTTTGTTTTTATGTCATATAAAACAAAACACTAAAAAATAAATCGTATGGATTGTGAAAGGAGTAGATGTAATGAGTTCAACAATAATAGCTGAACAAAAGCTAATGTTTTACCCAACATCAGAATTTGAAACTCATAGATTGCTCGCCATTTTAGGTAGAGTATCAATAAAAGATGAATTTAAAAACGAATTAAAAAGTAGATATAAGGATACTGAAATTATTTGTTTAGACAACAATATTCGAATTGATGCAGTAATATACGATAAGCTTCTTCAGGAATCTGATTACGAAACTATAAAAAAATGTTTCGAAATCCATTATACTCATAATAACAATAACAAACCTATTGTTATATGTGATTATTTTGCTGGAGAAGGAAAGTGGTTATCTTCTTTTAAAGATATCATGCCGTTGTCTGATGATAGTTGCAGCACTGTATTAGTTGCCAATGAACTTGACAATGACAGATATCAAAAAATAAAAGAAAATCCAAATATCGACGAGGCTTATAATTCATCTTTTGAAGAATTAGTTGTTCCGAAAAATGCTTGCAGTATAATGTTATTCAACCCACCTTACGGTTCTAGTAATAACGAAAGAAACGTAAGAAGATATTTGAAAATGATATTAGAAAGAAAAATCTTATATAATCCACAGTGGCTTTCTTCAACAGGGCATGGATATATGGTTTTTGTAATCAGGAAGGATGATTTTTTAGAAAATCTTGATTTGATATGTCAGCATTTTGAAGTGCTAAAAACATCAATATACAAGACAAATCCTGAAGAGTACAAAAAATACAAACAATATGTATTTGTTGCTCAAATAAAAAAGAGAAGCTACGATCTTTCAAATACTTACGATGCAGTATGCTACAAAAAAGCTGTTAGTGAATTGAAAGACATTATAGATAGTGAGCCAGAATTCAATATGCAAACATACAAATATCGCTATATGATTTATCCTAGTATGGATTATTCTAATATCAAAAATAAAATGGAACAAATAAAGCTTGAACGAAGCAGTATTGGAAGTCGTAATTGGGATTGGATAAAAGATATCACTGAGCTCGCGGAGCTAAGTAGTGAAAAAATACAGATGCCAAAACAACCAAAACGCGGCGAAATATCCATGTTATTAGCTTCGGGCATGATTAACGGTGTTATGAATAAAAAACATGCACCACATATTGTTGTGGGAGGAGTCAGGACAGAAAGTATTAAAGAACAGAGTGTTGAAAAGGATTCTGATGGCAAAAAAACCACAATAACGAAAACAATTAAATTGAGTAAACCATACTTAAATATATTACATGTTAAGGATGGTAGGTATAAAATAAAGGAATTGGGTGATATTGATGTATGTTCAGATTGATAATTTTACATGCAATGCAGATTTAATAATAGTCGATCATTCTACTCCAATCATCGTAAGCTTAGTAGACGTACCAATAAAAAATAAAAAAATAGCAGCTTCGTTTGTTTCAGATCATTTATCAATCAATATAGGAAGCTGGGAAGATCACACTTTTCAAGAAAGACTTTATGTGCATAATGAAGCATTTCGATACAGACACGATAAAGTTGATGAAATACTAACACATACCCTAATTTATAATAAAAAGATTGATCAATATATCATAGATTGGGATAATATGGGTTTAATAAAATCAATAACATGTTTTTTGAGAAATAAAAAGTACATGCCTGTAACTGAAAAGATAGTTGAGTTGGTTTATAACAAGTGCCAATACAAAGACACTCTATTGAAACCTATGTCTGTATACACCAACGAAGATAGATTTAAAAAACTAAAAGCCTATAAGATGAATGAGAGATATTTCCTTGAAATACTTGAATCTATCGAAGTTAACTATAATGATAAATTTAATTGGGATGAGATAGAGAATATCGAAGATTATATTTTTGAATTTATGGAACCAATTAAAGAGAAATTGACAGAGAACGTAAAAGTTTTATTTGATCCTCGTAAAATCAACATGGAGATGTTTGAGGGAAAGAAAAAGCCTTTTACTGGACAGATTCCTATAATTCAATCAACTATTGAAGTATTGAAGTCTGATAGGTACGCATACCTTGGATGCGAGCAGGGGTTTGGAAAGACACTAGTAGCTTCAAAGGCATTGCATTCATACTTTAAACAAAAGAATAAACATAATTATTCTTGTTTAATCGTAGCACCAGCAATTACAATTACTCAATGGGTTGAAGAGTTAAGACATTGTATAAATGATAAAATAAATATAGTCGTGATCAAGAAAACTGTTGATTTTATCAAGTGGTACAATGAAAATAATAATAGTATAAAAGTTAATATGCCAACATTTTTTATCGTCGGAAAAGAAACTTTTAAGCTATCAAGTAAAAAGATTCCTGGAGTATTAAGTTTTAAAAGAAAATTTAAAGCAAAATTCTATGATGAATCAAAGGCAAAATTATGGGGAGAAAAAAGTAATTGGAGTTGGAGTTGGAAAAAAGAAAATGTAGATATTTGTATATGTCCTGATTGTGGAAAACCTCTTGTGAATCCACTTAAAAAAGATGCAGATAAAATTTCATCTTTCTTATCAAGCTCCGATTTTACGGGAAATCCAAAAAAGAGCACATATAAATGTTCTAAATGTGGTGCAGTGTTATGGCAAGACTCATATGATAAGACAAAGAAGACTAGTTTGATAAATTTCATCAAAGTTAAACATTTAGTATTTGATATGGTTGTGCAAGATGAAATCCATCAAAGTAATAACGCTGAATCAATAATAGGTAATGCATCCAAAACGCTGCTTAATCATGGCAAAAAGCATTTATTACTTTCTGGCACAAGTAACAATGGATATGCTTCAAGTTTATATAACATATTGAGTGGTTTAATACCAAATACTTTACTTGATAATAATATAAACTCAGAAGAGGATTTTGTTAAACAGTATGGAACGCTTATGGCTATTCAGAAACAAAAAGATGGCGAGTATTACTCAAGGGGTCGAAGTCAAATTAAAGAAAGTGATTGGGTGGAGACAGAAGGAATTAATCCTATAGTATTTACTAAATTTCTTTCCAAAAATTATATTTTCGCTGAATTGTGTGACTTAGGTAAAGATTTACCTGATCTTAATGAGTATTATATTAAAGTTGAGCAATTAAATGAGTTATCCAGGAATGAAAATCACTTAGCTAGTGACATAAAATCTGCAAATGCTTTTAATTACAAGATGTATGAAAACAGTATAGTTAAGCATTATGTTAATAACCCTTATAATTGGAGTCCAATAACAATAATGAGTGATAAGCAGACTGATGTGCAGCCTATAAACTTAATTGATGATATAATTCTTCCAAAGGAACAAAAACTTGCTAAAATCATTAAACAAGAATTATCCGAAAAAAGAAAGGTCTGGATCTATACAGATTTTACGGGTGATTCGGGCTCAGGACAATATATGCAAGGGGAAAATATACCGGAAAGAATTATAAGAATTCTTAAGGAATCCGGAATTAAGGTTTATTGGCTAAAACCAAGTATTAAACCAATTGATAGGAAAGAAATTATTGAAAAAAATAAAGATAATTACGACGTCTTTATCTCAAATCCTAAATTGGTGGAAGTTGGTATTAATATGGTATGGTGTCCAACATACATTGTATATACCCCAAGTTACAATGTTTTGATTATTGATCAAGCTACAAAGAGAGGATATAGAGCAAATGCTAGTATTGAAAATAGAATATACCATATGTATTACGAGAATACCGTTGAGGATGAAATAATTGTAAGATATCAAAAGAAAAAAGCTGAAAGTAAAGCTATTGAAGGAAAATTCAACGTACAGCTCCAGAATGATAGTATCAGGACGGCGAGTGCATTTGGCAAAAAAATTAATGATAACATAGCAAAAGAAGAAGCTTCATAAGAAAGCTTCTTCTTTTTGTAGGTTATTAAATTATAAATCTATGACCATGTATATCAAAAAATTTATTAAACTGATTCGAAAGTGTTATGTTATGAGTAATCATATTATGAATTAAAGCAAGATAGCTTCCTTTTGTTTTAAATTTTTTTTTAAATAACTACATCCATTTTTAATTTACCCTGATGTTTATAATTTACAATTTTATATCATTGGAAGTGAAATTATCAAAATCTGTTACTTCGGGATTTAACTATATTTTAGCAGTCGGCTCATATGGAATTTTGCTAATAGTTTTGAAGTGGTTCTCATCTATTATTATAATTTAGTTAATGATAACTAGTTTCCTTTGTTATTTTTACGTTTTTGAATTTTTGTGTCATATTTGAAAATAATCTTAAAATAAATTTGTAAAGTTTTTAAACTGTGAAAGGAGTTTTAAATAATCAATAAAAACGTGTAAAAGGTGTAACGGAACCAGTAAAATACCAACTTTTGAAAAACGGGATATATGAGCGGGCCAGGATCAAACAAAGGTGATGGAGTATTGATTGGATGGTTAACAAGGATAACTGAATAGCGAATTAAAACAATATAAAGGACGATTGAGTATAATAAGGAGAAAAATATGGATCAGATTAAAAAAATAGCAATCAGAATCGAAAAAATTAATCAAAAAATCAGAATCATTGAAGATCAAAAAAATATAAAAATCGATTTAAAAAATATCGAAAATGTAATTAGTAAATTAGAGAAAGCTATTGAAGAGAAGGAATCAGATATTCATCAAATAATGGAAACATTATTAGAAAAAGATTTGGCAGTTGTAAAAGAGGTTTGTGATTTTCCTTTAAGTTGCAATGAAAGGAAAACTTGCAAAAAAACTTATTGTAATTACGATGTGTGTTCGAATGGATGTGCATACAAAATGTCGTAAGGTTTTTTAAAAAAATTAATGATAATATATAAAAAGAAGCTTCCTATGAAGCTTCTTTTTATATATATTAGATAATGAATCTATGACCATGTATATTGAAAAATTTATTAAATCTGTCTGAAAAATAAGAATCCCGTACTGACTCATACGTTGGTATTATATTATGAGCGTCCATATAGTGAATTAAAGCAAGATATCTTTGCTTATCATTTGATACACCTTTTAAAATATGTTGAGCTCCATAAACAATACTATCACCACTTATATGTAATATTGGTATTATTTCTTTAAAATACTCATTACTACACGTTGGACACTCTTTTATTGTTATATGAGTAATATTTGCTGTAAATTTGTTATAGCAATTTCTACATTGATAATGTTTTATTTCCATCAATCTACCTATCTTCCTACAAGAAGTCTATCATCAATAAAATGTTTTTGAGTAGTTTCATTCTTAAACACGCGAATTTCAAAGAAATCGTCATCTTTATCTATTAGCTCCGCTTGTAAATCTTTATTTTTATTTAACAATTCAACGACTAATGGAAGCAAAAGTTTATATTTATTTATCAAGGTTTCATTTGTTGTGAGAAAATATTGAGAATGACGTTGATCACATTTATCAACTTCTCTAATAATTTCATTATTAATTTCATATACCTCATTAATTAAAGAATATCTCATAAAATTTCCTTCCTTCTATACATAAACTTACTAAACTTATGACACATAATATTCTTTTTGGAAAGCAAAAAGCAAGATATTTAAATATCTTGCTTTGGCGTTTTTATGAATTAGCTAATAAAGATTTGAATTCTAACCTTGTAAAAATCTTGCGAAGCTTATCGACATCGATATTAGTCTTTAGATAATCTATAAAAGGTAAATAATAAAGATCAGTGTCAATATCTGTGTTTATTTTGGCTAATTTGTGACTCAGTATTGCTAATTCCTTGTTGTTTATTATTTTTTCAATTGGAACTCTTTTAATATTGTTATTTTTTAAATTTTCTTTTAAAGTATTTAAATCGGTTTTTTCTATGATATCATACATCGAATAAATATTTTTGAAAAATTTAATCAAACTTAATGCAGTTTTTTCTCCTACTCCTGGTATTCCGGGAATGTTATCACTAGTATCGCCTTGTAATGCTTTTAATTCTATTACTTGTTTTGGTTCAATCTCCATACTTTTAAGTAGAATGTCTTTATTATACAGAGCTACTTTTTCTGGAATATTTAAAGTTTTTGTATCTATACCATAATCTTTGTTAAATTGATAAGCAAATGGATTTATATACCAAACATCTGTGTTTTCGGATATTAGTTGTAAAACATCTTTGTCTTTCGATAAAATTCGCACATGGAGCTTATCTTCGATTCTTTTGGATATAGCACCAATAATATCGTCAGCTTCATATCCATCAATAATGTATTGTTTTACACCTATATATTCAAGTGTTTTTTGACACATTTCAAATTGAGACTTCAACTCAGTTCTTACATCTTTTCTGTTCTCTTTATACTGAGAATATAAATCTCTTCGGAATGTGTTTCTATTTTTATCCCAAGCAATAGCCAGATGTGATGGTTTTTGTTTTTTTACTATACTTAAAAGTGTTTTAAAAAACGAATACACTCCATTTGTATATAAACCATCAGACGTGTGCAATACATTGGTTAACGCTTTATTGAAATCTTCTTCAGTTTTTGCTTTTTTATATTCTTCAGGTAGGTTCCCATAAAAAGAAACACTTAATAATGAAGAACCGTCAATTAATAGTAAAAAATCTTCCAAGAAGATCAGCTCCTTTCTCATTTTTAAAATTATCTTTTTGATTGATTTAATACTGTATGACATCATTAATTTTTTTTGTAAAAACAACTAATAAATTTACCAATATAAAAATTTATGTCATATGAGTTTAAAATTAAAAGCAACATATATGATATATACATGTGAAAGGAGCTAATTATGGTAAGTTTTTTTGAAACAATGAAGATTGGCCAAATGTTTTATAGCGGTGCTTTTGCTCTTAAAACTGGTGAATTTCAGACTGTTTTTATAATTAAAGATAAGAGTGAAAAAATAAAAAAGATCAAAAAAAATCCTCCAATTAAACCCAAATTGGGGAAAATGTATAGTAAGAATGCTCTAGGTATCTGGATAATATTTCAGATTGACAACGAAATTTATGAAATGTTTCTGAATTATCATGAAAATGAGTTATGCAGAGAAGCTATACTAATGTTGGCAATTCAGCATGAAATAGTATTGAAATTTTATGATGAAAAGTCTATGAATTGCAGAGATATATTAATTTATAATTTTTTCCAAAGCGAAATAAAGGAATATATTGAAGCAAGCGAACAAATGGAAGAATGGACACATGAAGAATTTGAAGAATTAAAAGCAGGAATTATTGATATGTTTTCAACAAAAGAGGCGTCTATTGAACATTTGTAAAAGAGAAAGGAAATAAATATGTACCAGAATATAATTGATGAATTAATCAATATCGAAAATAAATTTGTTGCATTTTTAAAAAACTGTTTTGATTATTATCCATATTGCTGCTATCAATCATCAGATATAATCAATAAATATATTGTGAATAAATTTCCAGGTACAAATATAAAGATGTATAAGGTTTCGAGAAAAAATTCAAGACGATATAATGTAAATTTTCATGTATTTATAGTGATTAATAACAATATCGTTGTAGATTTTACATATTTACAATACAGAGTAAATTCATTTGTGGCTAGGAGTTTTCATAAAAAATATTCTGATAACGATATTGTTAGTGTTTATCATAAGATACAAGAAAGTTGTATATTTAATATTGAGAAGTATAAAAAGGAGTTTGAAAATTTTAAAGAAATTCCTTCTTCTGATTGGATCGATGGAGCGGAGTATGATGATGATTTTGACAAATACATTTTAAATGTTGAGAATTACTATTTAGGCATTATTGATGAAGAAAATAAAGTATTAAAAATTCTTAGTAATTATTAATTTTACAATTACGATATTTCATTAAATTAAAAAATAAAAATCTCGCTGAATAAAAACAGTGAGATTTTTATTGTATTTTCTATATCAATATTAAAAAACATAACCAGACTCTTTTATAAAATAGTATTTATTATGATCGGTTACATACATTAAATAAAAGGTTTGATATTTTATCCCAAACTGTGTTCCGTATGTATCTGAATTACTATGAATATGATTATCTTGAACAAATGTGGAAGCTGAAATTTCGTATCTTCCACTTATTCCAGCATCAGGCATATTTACTTCAATTATATTATTAATATCATCAATAGAAATGAATTCAAAAGATTCACCTTCTTCACCAGTAATCCCCTTGGAATGCTCTTTTAAAAAATCCATTTCTTTTGAACCTATATGGTATGCTTTAATGTTAATTTCATTAATCCATTCACAGAAATCTGAATGATAAAGTGATATTTTTAAACTATGGCTTCCGTTTATAGGATTTGCGATATGTTCTTTAATTAAATCTATCACAGTCTCATTATAATGATCAAGTCTGCAATATTTCTCATATTCTTTATCATTTTCATCTTCTTTATTGATTTTTCCTTTAATTATGCCATTGAATAGATTAATTAATTTTGAGACTTCTTTTTCTTTTATTTCTACTCCTATTTCTTTATACTCATCCTCTTTCTCTTTAACCCGACTTTCGACTGAAAATCCGAAAAGCCTTGATATAACCGCATCATATTTTTTGTTAGGTCACCATAAAGTTATGAAATCTTTTTTACTAA
>Ga0209373_10000821_pt1 | contig 42914 bp, 56 predicted proteins | sample Higcelweek5metaG_FD_187173 | JGI IMG/M metagenome (GOLD analysis project Ga0209373, IMG submission 187173) | Freshwater pond sediment microbial communities from the University of Edinburgh, under environmental carbon perturbations - High... | ecosystem: Environmental > Aquatic > Freshwater >... | reverse complement strand
GGGATCTCTCTCCAAATGGCATCGGGCGGCTCCGCGCTGGGGAGACCCAGAGAATCACGACAAGCGCAAGCCGTAAACCGCATTAACCTGAGTTCGGTGCCCTGCATTGTCGGCATGGACTAAGGCGCGGGCGCGCCGCACATTGTGCGCCATGATGACCGATCCCCGCCTGCTGTCGGTTGCGACGGCGCTGCCGCCCCATTGTTTTGACCAAGAGGCGACGCTGGCCGCCGCGCGGTCGATGTTCGCCCACCGCATGCGCGATTTCGACCGGCTGGCCCCCGTCTTCGCCAACGCCGGGATCCAGACCCGCCACGCCGTGCGGCCCCTTGAATGGTATCTGGAGCCGCATGGCTGGCCGGAACGCGTCGCCATCTTCACCGATTGCGCGCTGGATCTGCTGGAAGAGGCGGCGGCCAAGGCGCTGGAGCGCGCCGGTCTGCGCCCCGTCGACATCGACGCCATCGTCTGCGTCACCACCACCGGAATCGCCACGCCCAGCCTGGAGGCGCGGTTGCTCGACCGCATGGGCTTTCGCCCCGACACGGTGCGACTGCCGATTTTCGGGCTGGGCTGCGCCGGGGGCGTTCTGGGGCTGGCGCGGGCTGGGATGATGGCGCGGGCCATGCCGGGATCGACCGTGCTGTTCCTGGTGGTGGAGTTGTGCTCGCTCGCCCACCGCAGCCAGGAGGCGACCCCCACCAACCTGGTGGCGACCGCCCTCTTCGCCGACGGCGCGGCGGCGGCGGTTCTGCGCGCGGGGGACGGACGCGGGCCGCGCCTGCGCGCCAGCGGGGAGCACACCTGGCCCGGCACGCGCGGGATCATGGGCTGGCGGGTGGAAAGCGACGGTTTCGGCGTGATCTTCAGCCAGGACATTCCCAAGCTGGTCCGCGACCGCCTGCCCCCGCTTCTCGACGCTTTCCTGACCAAACAAGGGATGACCCGCGCCGATCTGGCGGGCGTGATCTGCCACACTGGCGGCACAAAGGTGCTCCAGGCTCTGGCGGAGGTTCTGGCCCCGGCGTCGGACGGGATGGACGACGCTTGGGCGGTGCTGCGCGATTGTGGCAACATGTCGGCGGCCAGCGTGATGTTCGTGCTGGAGCGGCGCTTGTCGCGCGGGGCGACGGGGCCGCAGTTGATGGTGGCGCTCGGCCCCGGCTTTTCCGCCGCGCTGACTTTGCTGGAGCTGTGATGAGCCTCGGGGCGCCACACGTCATTTTGCTGCTGGTGGCCGTCCAACGGCTGCTGGAGCTGGCGCTCGCCAAACGCAACACCGCCCGGCTGCTGGCCCAGGGCGCGCGCGAGGTCGGGGCGGGCCATTACCCGCTGTTCGTCCTGCTGCATGGCGGTTGGCTGCTGGCTCTGTTTTTGGTGGTTCCGGCGGACGCGCCGATCAACCTCTGGCTTTTGGCGCTGTTCGCGCTGCTTCAGGCCGGACGGGTCTGGGTGATCGCCACGCTGGGGCGGTTCTGGACCACCCGGATCATCACGCTGCCCAACGCCCCGCTGGTGCGGCGCGGCCCCTTCCGTTGGGTTCGCCACCCCAATTACCTGATCGTCGCCGGGGAGTTGGCGGTGTTGCCGTTGGTCTTCGGACAGGTGTGGCTGGCGCTGTTGTTTTCCGTCCTCAATCTTCCCCTGACGCGCCACCGCGTGGCTGTGGAGAACGCCGCCCTGCGCGACCGCCCCAACGCGCCCTCCCCGTCCATCGCCGCCCCTGAGGGATCCCGTTGACCGAAGGCCCCTTGCCCGTTTGGCTTTTCTGGGCGCTGCTGTCCGCCAGCTTCGCCGCCGCCACGGCGATTTTGACCAAGCTGGGGGTCGAGGGCGTTCACCCGGACGTCGCCACCCTGATCCGCACGGTGGTGGTTCTGCTGATGCTGGCGATCCTGGTCGGCGCGTCGGGCGTCGGGTTGTCGCTGTCCAGCCTGTCGGGGCGGACGTGGCTGTTTCTCACTCTGTCGGGGCTTGCCACCGGGGCGTCCTGGCTCTGCTACATCCGGGCGCTGCAACAGGGACCGGCGGCCCAGGTCGCGCCGGTGGACAAGCTGAGCGTGGTGTTCGTCGCGCTGTTCGGCGTCACCCTGCTGGGCGAGCGGCTGTCCGCCGCCAATTGGTTGGGCGTTGGCCTGATCGCGGCGGGGGCGGCGCTGGTCGCGCTGAAGTGACGGGCTGAGAGTGACTCAGCCGAGCCGGGCCTGAACGGCGCGCCAGAAGGCCGCCGGGTTCAGCCGGTCGCGGACATGGTCGCGGCCCCGTTCGGCGATGGCGCGGGCTTCGGCGGGATGCTCCCGATAATGGCGGGCCTTGGCGGCCAAATCGGCGGCGTCGGTGAAGGGGACGTAATGCTCCATCGGGCGCAGCCAATGCTCGGTGGCCGGGTTGGCTTGCTCCAGCAGCAGCGCGCCGGACAGCAGCGCCTCGAACACCCGGCCTTTGACGTGCGGCGCGCCGCCGGTCTGGCTCAGCGGCAGATTGATGGTCATTTGGGAGCGGCGCAACGTCGCGGCGTAATCGGCAAGGCTGAGCGGCGCGTCGCCGCGCTGGCCCCCGGCGACGTGGATGGACAGGCCCGCCTCTTGCGCCTGCGCCAGAAAGGCGGCACGGGCGGCGCGGACTTGGCCGACGAAGCTGATCGGGATGTCGCGCGGACCGCCATCGTCGTGGAACAGCGCGCCATCGACCGGCGACCACGCCCCCAGAACGGGCAGCCCCGGCAGCCGCGCCTGCGCCAGCGGCGGCGGCAGATCGAGCGACACCACCAGATCGACCAGCCCCGCCAGCGGCGCGACCGGCGCGACGCCCCAATCATCGGCCATGTCATAGAGCATGACCGCCAGCTTGAAGCCGTGGCGCCGCTTCAACCCCGCAAGCGTCGCGACGGAAGGGTCGAGCGCCGTCAGCAGCCCGTTCACCTGCGGCGACAGCATCACCACGTCGGGATCGATCTCCGCCACCGCCCGCGCGAACAGGGAATCGAGCGGCAGGCCGTGGCCGCGCGCCAGATCATCGACGAAAAAGCCGACCGACGCGCCGGGAATCGCCGTTTCCCGGCCATCGATGGTGAAGATCAGGCAATTGGAATCGCCGCGTCGGGGATCCAGCAGGAACCAGCGTTCGCTGACGAACAGGATCACCGGATCCCGTCGCTGGCCACGCGGCGCGATGGAAACGGTGCGGCCAGGCTCCGGCGACCAGCCCAGGGGGTGGGGCGGCGCGTCCTCCGGCCCCAGACCGGCGCGGATCTCGGCCAGCAGGGCGCGGCAATAGCTGGCGCTCGCCAGATCGGCGCGGCCCAGCGCCTCGTAACTTTTCTGCAAATCCTGGTGGAAGACCGGGACGAAGGGGTGCAGGGCGACGGCCCGCTCCAACCAGGGAATGGACGCCTGCGCCTGCCCCGCTTGACGCAGAAACACGCCATACAGCCGCAACGCGTTGTGGTTGGTGGGGTTGAAGCCCAACACCCGGCGCAGCAGCGTCACCGCCTTCAACGCGCGGCCCGCGTGGTGGAACGCGATGGCCGCGTCGATCACATCCTGTTCGGTCATGCTTTGATCCGGCACGGTTGGCGGCTCCGCAGCGCTCAACAAAACCCTTGGGGGCGTTGGCACTGTGCCGGACCCGCCCGCGACACTTCAAGCGCCGTCAGCTCAAGCGCCGTCAGCCGACGGCGATCTTCAGGGCCAAGGGAATCAGCAGAAGGGCGAAGATCCGCTTCAACAGCGGCCCCGGCAGGCGCGCGGACAGCTTCGCCCCCAGCGGCGCGGTCAGCGCGCTCGCCACGCCGATTTCCAGCAAAGCGGGAAGATGCAGATAGCCGATCTGCCCCGGCAGATCGACGCCGTCGCGCAGACCAAGCGCGGTGTAGAGCAGCGCCCCCGCCACCGTCACCGGCAGGCCGATGGCGGTCGAGGTGGCGACCGCCCGCGTCATCGGATGGCCGCGCCCGCTGAGGAACGGCACCATCAGCACGCCGCCGCCCGCCCCAATGAAGCTGCCCGCCAACCCGATCAACGCCCCGCCCAGCCGGTAGGCGTTGGCGGACTCCGCGCCGGACGACGGCCCAACCGCCACCGACGGCGACACCTCGCCCGCGCCGCCGATCAGCATCCGCCACGCGGTGAACAGCAGGAACACCCCCACCACCAGCCGCAGCGCGGCGGCGGGCAGATGGGTGGCGACGGCGGCGCCGACCACGACTCCGGTCACGCTGGCGACAATGGTGACGCGGAAGACCGGCCACAGGACGTTGCCCAACCGATGGTGCGACAGCACCGAGGAGACCGACGTCACCGCCACCACCGCCATCGAGGTCGCCAGCGCGGTGAGCGGCGCGGCGTCCGCCGGAACGCCAAGCCACGGCAAGACCAGGGTCAGCAGCGGCACGGCGATCAACGCCGTCCCCACCCCCAACGCGCCGAGCGTCACGCCGCCCACCGCGCCCCCGGCCAAAAAGATCAAAGCCCCGCCCATGACGCTACCCCCACCCCTCGGGAGCGGCACTGTATGCGGCGCCGGTTGGTTCGGCAACGCTTGCCCCCTCCCCGCCCCTCCCCCGCGTCGCGGGAGAGGGAGGCTTGATCCTTAGTCGGCGCACAGCGGAGTTCCCTCTCCCGCCACAGGCGGGGGAGGGTTAGGGAGGGGGCAAAGCGCCAACCGGCCTCGACGCCTCTCTCTGTTCAGCGGAGCGAGGCGGCGGCTACAGCCCCAAACGCGACCACAGCAGACGTTCTTCCACCGCCGCGACCGCCGCCGACGGCAAGGCTTCGGCCAGAACCGCGCCCGCGTCGGCCATGCCCGCGCCGGGCAGCGCGGCGCGGAAGCCCAGCTTGTCGCGGAACCAGCCGCGTTCCGCCTCGACCACCCGCAGCCGGACCTTTTCGCCGAAACGCCCGCGCAGCACGCCGCGCAGATCGCCCAACCCGTCGATCAAGCCCAACTCCTTCGCCTTGCGCCCGGCCCAGAAGGCGCCGGAGAAAATCTCCTCCTCCGACCCGGTCAACCGGGCGCCGCGCCGGGCGCGGACCAACGCCTTGAAGGCGTCGTGGACGTCGGCCTGCAAGGATTTCAAATGGGCCACCCCGTCCGCCCGCTCCGGCGAAAAGGGGTCGAGCAGGACCTTGTTCTCTCCGGCGGTGTAAAGCCGCCGCTCCACGCCATGCCGGGCGATGAAGTCATGCAGGCCGAACCCCGACGACACCACGCCGATGGATCCCAGGACCGAGCTTTCGTCCGCCCAAATCTCATCCGCCGCGCAGGCCAGCCAATAGCCGCCGGACGCCGCCGCGTCCTCGCAAAAGGCGAAGACGGGCAGCTTCTTTTCCTCGGCCAGATCACGGATGCGCTTGGCGATCAAGGCCGACTGCACCGGCGACCCGCCCGGCGAGTTGACGATCAGCGCGACCGCCGCCTGCTCCTTGGGCGCGAAGGCGCGCTCCAACAGCGGGGCGAGGGCGGCCAGCGTCAGGCCGGGGCGGAACGCCCCGCCCGCGCCGATCACCCCGGACAACCGGACCACGGACACCAGCGGCCCGGCGTTGCGCCAGGGGCCGAAGGGGAGTTTCTTCAACAGGGAATGCAGGCTCATGCCGCGACAGATGGGGTGCCGCCGCCGCTCTGTCAAAGCGCCAACGCGCCCGCCCCGCGCAAAATTCGCTCCGCTTCGGCTGTGTAGGCGCCGTCGGCCCCGTGCACGGTGACGCCCGCCGTCAGCCGGGCGGGGGTGCGGACGCCCTTGCGCGCGGCGACCAGCACGCGCTTGGCCTCTTGCCCGGCCTTCGGCCACAGCGGCACGAGGACCAGCCCGCCAAAGCGCCCGCGCAGCGCGTCGAGAATGTCGTCGATCCGGTCGGCGCGGTGGACCAAAGTCACCATCCCGCGCGGCTTCAGCATGGCGTCGGCGAAGCGCAGCCAATCGGGCAGACGCGCCGCGCCCTCCACATTCGCCGCCGCCTTCCAGGGATCGGGCGGCGGACTCGCGCCGTCGGCCCGCAGATAGGGCGGATTCATCATGACCCGGTCAAAGGAGCCGGGGCGCAGCTCCGGCGGCGGCGCCAGCAAATCGCCCTCCACCACCCGCACCCGCTCGACCAGACCGTTCAGGGCGGCGTTGCGCCGGGCGAAGGCCGCCGCGTCGGCCCGCTGCTCCAGCCCGATCACCGACGCGCCCGCCACCCGCGCGGCGAGACACAACGCCGCAGCCCCGGTGCCGGTCCCGACGTCCAGCACGCGGTCGCCGTCCCGCGCGTCGGTGATCGCCGCCAGAAACACCGGGTCGATGGCGGCGCGGTAGCCGCCCTCCGGCTGGAGCAGCCGAACCCGCCCGTTCAGCAGGAAATCGCAGGGCGCCGCCTCAAGCTCCGGCCCAGGGGACGCGCCGCTCACGCCTCACCCGCCTCGCGCAAAACACGGAAGGCTTGGGCGCTGTCCTCCTCATCCACCATCAGCCGTTGGGGGATGGCGCCGATGGATCCCTCCAGCACGCTGGTGTGGGCGTCGAACAGCACAGCCTCGATCCCGGCGTCGGCCAGCAGGGCGATCAACCAGGACAATCGGACCGGATCGGTCGCGCGCAGCAATTCTCTCATGGTCCGACACGTCCACAACGCCCCTGCGGGCTTGACCAAGAAGGCTAGGCCGTTATGCTCCCTACCGCAATTCCTGGCGTCAATCACCTGTGGAGTCGACCTTGGCGGTCGTGACCAATCTCGAGCCGAACCGGCGCACGTCCACCCCGCTCGATGACCTCACCGCTCTGGTGGCTGAAGACCTGAGCGCCGTCAACGAGATCATCATCCAAAACATGCAGTCGTCGGTGGAGCTGATCCCCCAGCTCGCCGGTTATCTGATCGCGGCGGGCGGCAAACGGCTGCGCCCGGTTCTGACGCTGGCCGCCGCCAATCTGTGCGGCTATTCCGGCGACAAGCACCGGCTGCTGGCGGCTGTGGTGGAGTTCATCCACAGCGCCACCCTGCTGCACGACGACGTGGTGGACGAAAGCGACCTGCGGCGCGGTCTGGCCTCGGCCAACGCGGTGTTCGGCAACAAGGCCAGCGTGCTGGTCGGCGATTTCCTGTTCTCCCGCTCCTTCGAGATGATGGTGCGGGTCGGGTCGCTGGACGTGCTGCGCATCCTGTCCCGCGCGTCCGCCGTCATCGCCGAGGGCGAGGTGCTGCAACTGCGCACCACCAACGACACCGAGACGACCGAAGAGGCCTATCTGGAGGTCATCAAGGGCAAGACCGCCGAGCTGTTCGCCGCCGCCTGCCGCGTCGGCGCCGTCGTCGCTGATCGGCCCGAAGTCGAAGCGCAGGCGCTCTATGATTACGGCATGAATCTGGGCATCGCCTTCCAACTGGTGGACGACGTGCTGGATTACTCCGCGCTTCAGGCGACGCTGGGCAAGACGGTCGGCGATGATTTCCGCGAGGGCAAGCTGACCCTGCCCGTCGTGCTGTCGATCAGCCGGGCCGACGAGGCCGAGAAAGCCTTCTGGCACCGGACCATGGAGGAGCTGGAGCAGGCCGACGGCGACCTGGAGCACGCCCAAACGCTGATGGCCAAGCACAACGCGCTGGCCGAAACGGTGGAGCGCGCCCGCCACTATGGCGCCCTGGCCCGCGCCAACCTCGCCCCCTTCCCCGACAGCCCGATCAAGCGCGCCATGCTGGAAGTCATTGATTTCGTGATCGACCGGGATTTCTGAGGCACGCATATTTTTTCGCCGTGTGACGCTTTTTTGCGTTGCGCCCCGGGTCCAGCCCGTCTATATACCCGTCCCACCGGCGGACGTCACCGCCCGCCGGACCTGAACGGAGTGTAGCTCAGCCTGGTAGAGCACTGCTTTCGGGAGGCAGGGGCCGGAGGTTCGAATCCTCTCACTCCGACCAGCAAAACCAAAGGGCTTCCAAGGAAACTTGGAAGCCCTTTGGCTTTTCAGGGGTCGTCTGCGGGGCGGTGAAAGCAGGCCGACTTTTTGCCACGCGCGTGACAGGGTGTAGCGCGCCACATGGCTTGACGGTTTCACGTTGCTCGCGGCCAGCCAATTGAGATGTCGACCAACCTCGGATCAGCCGCCGCCAGCAGCGCCGCCTCAATGACCCCGCTCGCGTCACGGATATCCCGGAAAATGGCGGCGGGTCATGCAGCCTTGGGCGGGCGTCCCGCCGCTGGCCTTGGACGATGATGCGCCTCGAACAGCAGCGGATCCCGTTCCATCGCTCGGCAGGCGATCGCCACCGTGCGGGGGATTGTGGTTCCGGTCTTGTAGCCGTGGAAGGTGCTTTTCCCGACGTTCAGGATGTCTGCCGCTTCGTTGTTCGACAGCCCCATGCGGGACTGCCACCCCGAGATTTCCTCCGCGCCAAAGGGACGCTGTTGCTCGGCAAGGAGTCGCAGGTGGACGTTGTCAATTCCGACATCCCCCTCTTCGTCCCACGCCACCACGGTTCCCCAACCTGCGACCAGCGGACGCGCCAGGACATCGGGATCCTTGAGGATGTCGAACTCCACCGGCCCAGGACGGGCAAGCCAACCGGCAATGTCGATGTTTTCCAGGGCGCCGTCCTTCCACCCCACGGTGAGGACGGTTCCGTCGATGGTCACGGTGTCGATCCGGGGCGGCTCATTCATCGTCCTTCTCCTGATGCTTGAGGGTGTAGAGGCGGTCGGGGTTGTTCTTGTTCCACTCGGCGACGATGGCGGAACGGTTCTTCTCCGCCCACACCTTCACCTCCTTCTCAACGGCGTGGGGCATCGCACCGACCATCGGCAGCAGGGTTTCGACATCAATCTGCGCGGCGAAGTCCGGGCCGATGACGTGGAAGTGGCAGGGGAAATGCTCCTTGCCGCGCACTTCCAAGCACCAGTTGGCCCCCCGCAGCAGCTTGCCCATCGTCGCCCCCATGTTGATGCGAAATATAGTCCGGTTTTTGGACGCCACCAACGCCCGCGTTCAGAAATCGGACTATATTTTGTGCATGTGGAGCGGTCGGGCGGACACTCGCCAACGCGGGATTCGTGGCCGTTCCCCTCTTCCATCGCCGCGACACGCTGGCGCAACTCGCCCATGGCGGCCTCCAGCGCCCCCACCCGTTCATCCGGCGGCGTCGGGGTGGGAACTGCGCCAGTGCCGGACAGAAGCCGCACCGCGCGGCCAACCCGCTACAACAGCGGCGCAACCCCTGCGGAAGGCTTTGGCGGGGCCTCAGGCAGCCCGTGGAAGTCGTTGGCCGTCACCGCGCCGCCGGTGGCCGCCACGATGCGGGCCATCACCGCCGGGCGCGGCATGCGGCGGCCATGGCGGTAACGGTTCACCGCCGCCTGGCTGGCGCCGATGCTGGCGGCGAAGGAGTCTTCCTTGGTGGCGGTGCGGGCGAGCCAATCGTCGAGCGTCATACCGCAACGGTTTAACCCATTTGGACTTTTTCACGCAAGCCGCCTGAGCGCGGCATATTGGACTTTTTCAAACCGATCTGGTATGAAGCGGCATGTCCACACTCCGCGCATTGCGGCAGGCCGCCGGGCTGAGCCAGGAGAGACTGGCCGAGTTGGCGGGAACCTCGCAGCCGCAAATCAACAAGCTGGAAACCGGCCAGCGCAAGATGACCGTCGATTGGGCGGTCAAGCTGGCGCGTCCCTTGGGCGTGGAGCCGACCAGCCTGCTGGGGCTGGACGCCGACGCCACCGCGATGGAGCCAGCCGCCGCGCCGGTCTCGCGCCCGCCCACCCGGCGGGCTTCGCCGCCGCCCCTGCTGCGCGCGCCGCCGACGCCCACCGCGTCCTATGGCGGAACACCCGGCGGTGTGGCTGAGCCGATGCCGGTGCGCGCCGCCGCCCGTGGCGGGGTGGATCAGGAAATGTTTCTGGAGGATGGCCCCATCGATTGGGTGGCCAAGCCGGACTATCTGAAAAACGCCCGCGATCCCTACGCCATGTATGTGGTTGGCGAGTCGATGATGCCGCGCTTCCGCCCGGCCCAGCTTCTGCACGTCAACCCGCACAAGCCGCCCGCCGCCGGGGCCGGGGTGGTGGTGGTCAAGCGCAGCAAGGCGGTGCTGGTCAAGGAGTTCGTCCGCCGCGCGCCGGAGGGGGTGGTGTTGCGCGAATACCAGCCCGCCGACCGCGAGTTCACCGTGGACAACGCGGATCTCGACACCATCCACACCGTGGTCGGCCTTCAGGAACCCTGATGGATACCTTTTTGGTATAGGGATTTTCTGGATTTAAAAGTCCATTTTGGATTAATCCTAGTCGCAGAGCGGACCACCGGCCCGCTCGCCGCCCCGGACGGACGCCGGGACCGCGCGACAGGGAGCCATCCATGCGCCACAAAACCCACCCCCGCTTTTTCCCCGGCCCCACCCGTGGCCATCTCGACAGCTTTTCCGAACAGGGCGCGCGCGAACTCGCCCACCGCATCCGCAACGCCTGGGGCAAGCTGGGCTGGGACGTCGAGGTGCGGATCGAGCGGATTTCCAGCGAGGACATCGGCGACATCCGCAGCAAGGCCCACTACACGGTGCGCAGCGACCTTGTGAACGGCATGGCGCAGCGCCGTCTGTCGGCGCCGCTGGCCAGCGCGTGACTATTTCAGCCGTTCGTCCAGTTCAACCTGATAGCCGTGGGCGAGCCGGTTGGTTTCGTTGGCCATGCCGACCACGGCCAGCAGCTCGCCGAACTGGGCGTCGGTCATGCCCAGCTTGCGCGCCGCCGCCTCGTGCGAGCGGATGCAATAGGCGCAGCCGTTGGTGACGCTGACGGCGACGAAGATCATCTCCTTGACCAGCGGATCGAGCGCGCCCGGCGCCATCACCTCTTTCAAACTCTCCCAGGTGCGGGCCAGGGTCGCCGGGTGATGGGCGGTCATTTTCCAGAAATTGTTCACGTCCGGGACGTTGCGCGTCGCCTTGATGTCGTCGTAAACGGCGCGCACCTCTGGGCTGGCGTCGGCGTGCTCGATGGGCCTCAAGGGCATGAAAAGCTCCTGCGTGGAAGGATTGGATTGGGCGAGCGTCAGCCAGCAAAGCCCAGTCAACCCGGCAATGCAACCATGGGCGGTTTTTCATCGTCCTGCGGCCTTCGCCCGCGTTGACCCGGACGCCGTCCTGCTGGTAGTACAACGATCCAATATGGTCGTCTCACGCATCGTCAGCGGAACGACCCACAAAAAAGAACACGCCAAACATGTGTGCTGCGTTCTCATGCAGCCCGCCGTCGGTTCAACCCCGACGCGGGCGCCGGGAGGAAGAGCGTGAACGGATCGGTTTTGGAGCGGCCCGCTGAACGGTCGCGCGTCGCGGACGAGCTTTTGGTCAACCCGGCGGCGCCCTTCGCCCAAGCGGCGGCGGGGTTGCGGCGCATCGCCCGCTTTCACGCCGAAGAGCCGACGGTCGCGTTCCTGAACGCCCTGCGCGCCGCCCCCTTGCGCGCCGAATCCGGCCTGCATCTGGACCGCGACGACGCCGCCCAGGCCATCGCCCTGCTCGACGAGATGGTCAGCGACCTGCCCGACCCGATCACCGAGGAGTCGGCCGACCCGCTGCGCGCCGACCACACCGCCATTTACCAGACCGACGTCTACCGCGCCTGCCCAACCGAATCGGCCTGGATGATGGAGGACGGCCAGCCGCCGCCCGATCTCTCCGCCACTCTGCGCCGCTGGCGTCAGCATGCGGGCGTCGCCGCCGATCCGGCGCTGACCGCCGATCATCTGGTCTCGGAAATCCTGCTGCTCGCCAGCCTGCTGGACAATGGGCAGGCCGCCGACGCCACCCTGTTCCTCGACCAGCACCCGTTGCGCTGGATTCCGTCCTTTTGCAGCCGGGTGGCGACCCGCTGCCGCGAACCCTTTTACGCCGGGGTCGCGATCCTCACCACCGCCCATCTCGACCATCTGCGCGATCTTCTGGGGGCCGCCTGCGGACTGCCCCGCCCGCCCGACGACGACAACGCCGAAACCCGCCGCCGTCGCTGGGCCGAAGGCCGCTTGCCACGCACCTGCGGCTGCGACGCCTGAACGGGCCAAGCCGGTTTTCAACAAACGGCAAACCGCAGTTCACCCATGAAAAAGGCCCTCACCCCTGCGGGTGAAGGCCTTTTTCGCGCGGCGGAACAACCAGCCGCGCCGAAATCACCAGGCGTTACTTGGCCGGGCGGATCACCGGGGTGAGCTGGTCGCCCCAGTTGCCGGTCTCGTTGTGGTAGCGGGCGGTGCGCATCAGCTCGATCGTCACGCCAGCCTCAACCGCCTTGACGACCGACTCGTTCAGGCGGTGCAGGTTGTTGGCGACGATGCGGATGGCGCTTTCCTGCTCCGGCGAAAAGGCCGAACCTTCATCCGGCGGCGCGTCCTGAAAACCCGACTTGTTCGGCATGCGGTGTTCCTTCCCGTGATCTTGGTTGGCCGATGGCCCCGGCCAACCCGTTGGCCGCCCCGTTGGGCAGCCCCCTGATGGTGGCTGGTCGGCAAGCTTTAGCACATCGCGCGGTCAGGACAAACATCGCGACGCAGCAACCGCTTGCGACCTTTGGCCCAGGGACGCGCGGCGAACCGCCAGTCGGGGTTTGCCCCCGGCGCGGCTCCGCCCTAATTTGGTCGGCAAAACACGCCGTCGCCCAACGCAACAACAGAGCAGAGCATCATGACCGACAGCAGCAGCGCCCCGCGCAACGTCGCCTTTCTTGGGCTTGGCACGATGGGCGGCCCGATGGCCGGTCATCTCGCCAAGGCGGGGCACAATGTGACCGTCTACAACCGCACCGCCGCCAAGGCCGGCGCCTGGGTCGCCACCCATGGCGGGCGCAGCGCCCCCACCCCGGAAGAGGCGGCGACCGGCGCCGACGTGGTGTTCCTGTGCGTCGGCGGCGACGACGACGTGCGCGCCGTGGCGACGGAGGCGATGACCGCGCTGGCGCCCGGCGGCGTGATCGTCGATCACTCCACCGTGTCGGCCACCGTGTCGCGCCAGATGGACGCGCTGGCCCGCGAGCACAAGGTCTTCTTCCTCGACGCGCCGGTGTCGGGCGGTCAGGCCGGGGCGGAAAAGGGCATTTTGACGGTGATGGTCGGCGGCGACGCCGACGCCTTCGCCAAGGCCGAACCGTTGATGGCCTGCTTTGGCCGCTCCGTCGTCCATATGGGTCCGTCGGGCGCCGGGCAATTGACCAAGATGGTCAACCAGATCTGCATCGCCGGTCTGGTCCAGGCGCTGGCCGAGGGTTTGAGCTTCGCCCAGCAGGCCGGGTTGGACGGTCACAAGGTGGTGGACGTGATTTCCAAGGGCGCCGCGCAATCCTGGCAGATGGAAAATCGCGGCCACACCATGCTGGACGGCAAGTTCGATTTCGGCTTCGCCGTCGATTGGATGCGCAAGGATCTGGGCATCGTGCTGGACGAAGCGCGGCGCAACGGGGCGAAAGTGCCGGTGACGGCGTTGGTTGACCAGTTTTACGCCGACGTCCAGGCGATGGGCGGCAACCGCCTGGACACGTCGAGCCTGATGAAGCGGCTGACGCGCTGACATCGGTTGGTTGACGACGATCCGCCGGGCGGGGGTTACGCCTCCGCCCGGTCGAATTGCAGCGCGGCGAGTCGGGCGTACAGGCCGCCCTGCGCCACCAGTTCCGTGTGCGTGCCGGTTTCGACGACGCGGCCCTGGTCCATCACGATGATGCGGTCGGCGGTCAGCACGGTGGCCAGCCGATGGGCGACGATCAGGGTGGTGCGCTCCTTCATCAAACGGTCCAGGGCGTCCTGCACCATGCGCTCGCTCTCCGCGTCCAGCGCGCTGGTCGCCTCGTCGAGCAGCAGCACCGGCGGATCGCGCAGGATCGCCCGCGCGATGGCCAGACGTTGGCGCTGGCCGCCCGACAGACGCACGCCCTTTTCGCCAAGGAATGTGTTCAGCCCTTCCGGCAGGGCGTCGAGGAACTCCAGCGCGTGGGCGGCGTCCGCCGCCGCCCGCACCTCATCGTCGGTGGCGTCGGGGCGTCCGTAACGGATGTTCTCCCAGGCGTTGGCCGAGAAGACCACCGGGTCTTGCGCCACCAGCCCCAGCCGCCGCCGCACCTCGATCGGGTCAGCGTCGCGGATGTCCACCCCGTCCAGCCGCACCGCGCCCGCCTGCGGGTCGTAATAGCGCAGCAGAAGCTGGAACACCGTCGATTTGCCGGCGCCGGAGGGGCCGACCAGCGCCACCCGCTCGCCCGGCTTGATGGCGAGCGTGAAGCCTTCCAGCGCCGCCCAATCGGGCCGCGAGGGGTAATGGAAGCGCACCGCGTCGAAGGACAGCGCGCCGCGCGCCGGAACCGGCAGCGTCGTCGGCACGGCGGGCGGCGCGATCTCCGATTCGATGGCCAGCAGGCCGAACAGCCGTTCGGTCGCCCCCGCCGCCCGTTGCAGATCGCCGATCACCTCGCTGATCGCCCCGACCGACCCGGCGACGACGACCGAATAGATGACGAAGGCCGACAGATCGCCCGGCGTCAGCCGCCCGGTCAGCACGTCATGCCCGCCGATCCACAGGATGATCCCGACCGCGCCGAACACCAGAACGATGACGATGACCGTCATGTAGGCGCGCACCCGCACCCGGTCGATGGCGACGTCGAAAGCGTCCTCCACCCGTTCGCCGAACAGGCGGCGGTCGATCATCTCGTGGGTGAAGGCCTGAACCGTGCGGATCGCCGACAGGGTTTCCTCAACGAACGACCCAACGTCGGCGATGCGGTCCTGGCTGTCCTTCGACAATTTGCGGACCCGCCGCCCGAACAGCACGATGGGGGCGACGACCAGCGGCACCACCAGCGCCACCAGCCCGGTCAGCTTGGGCGACGTCACCATCAGCATGCCGGCGCCGCCAAGAAACAGCAGCGTGTTGCGCAGCGCGATGGAGGCGGACGAGCCGACCACCACCTGCAACAGCGTGGTGTCGGTGGTCAAACGCGACAGGATTTCGCCGGTCTTCGTCGTCTCAAAAAAGCCCGGCGACAGGGTCAGCACATGATCGAACACCGCGCGCCGGATGTCGGCGACCACCCGCTCGCCAATCCAACTCACCAGATAAAAGCGGCTGTAGGTGGAGGCCGCCATCAGGGCGATGACGCCCAGCATCACCAGCAGGGCGCGGTCCAACAGCCCGGCGTCCCCCGCCGCGAAGCCATGATCGACCAGCACCCGCATGCCCTGCCCCATGCCCAGCACGGTTCCGGCGGCGACGACCAGCGCCACCATCGCCCCGGCGATCCGCCAGCGGTAGGGCTTGAGAAAGGGAATGAGACGGCGCAGGGGGCCAAGGTCGCGCCGACGTTCGGCGGCCTTGAGGTCAACGGAATCGGAAATCTGGGACACTGAGGAATACCCGCAAGGCAGACGCGCAGGACGACGCGGATGGCGTGCCATATAGCGACGCCGCCGCATGGCGACAAGCCGCCGCCGGGCGGAAGCCTCGCGCTCAGCCCACCGCCTCGGTCCCCTCCACCCGCCACCAGCGCGGCCAACGGGCGATGGTCAGCGCCCGCAACAGCCATTCCGCCGGGCCGTAGGCGAAGCGCCGCAGCCACCAGCGGCTGAGCGGAAGCTGAAGCGCAAACAGCAGCGCGGCCAAACCGCCCGCCGCCAGCGGCGACACGCGCCCGATCAGGCCAAAGCCGTAGCCGGTGAACAGCAGCGCGCAAACCAACGACTGCGCCAGATAGTTGGACAGCGCCATCCGTCCCGCCGGGGCCAACCAACCGGCCAACACGCGCCCCTTGCGGGTGTGAAAGCCCAGCAGCAGGGCCGACCCGTAAGCGGCGCTGAGGAGCGGCGCGGTCAGCACGCACACGCCCAACCCAACCACGTCCCAGCCCGACCCAACCAGACGCTGGCTGAGCCAGGCGTAAAGCAGCGCGCCCGGCACGCCGACCAGCCCACCCACCCACAGCAGACGGCGGAACAGCGGGCGATGGGCCGGAACGTTCCGCAGCAGCTCCCGCCGCCCGGCGACAAAACCGACGAGGAACATCGCCATGGCGCATGGGGCCTGAATCGCCAGCAGCGTCGCCCAGACCGATGGCAGCTCCGACACCCGTTGGACGACGACCCGCCACGGTTCGGCGCGATAGGCCTCCTGCGCCGTCAGGGCTTGGGCGATGGCCGTCGCCCGGTTCAACCGCTCGCCGCTGACCCATTGCAACAGGCCAAGGCCGAGCCAGACGGCGGCGCTCACCCCGATCAACCACGCCGCCAACCGCAGGGCCGCCGAGTCGGTTCGATGGCGCAGGGCCAGCAAAACCAGCCCCAGCAGCGCGTAAATCGTCAGAATGTCGCCATAGAACAGCAACGCCCCATGCGCGAGGCCGATCACCAACAACCCCGCTTGCCGCCGCAGCATCCGCCCCAACAGCGGCTCCCCCGCCCGCTCGGCGGCGGCCATCTGCAAGGTGACGCTGTAGCCGAACAGGAAGGAGAACAGCAGATAGAATTTCATCTCGAACAGCACGGCGACCAACGCCCGCGCCGCATGATCGACCAGCCCGTCATAGGTCGGATCGCCAACCCCGGCGCCGTAAAAGGCCGAGGCGAAGGCGTTGACGTTCACCAGCAGAATGCCGAACAGCGCCGCCCCGCGCAGGGCGTCCACGTCGGCGATGCGGTCGGCGTCCAAACCCACCGCTCTCATGACGCCGCCCCGTCGTCGCCCACCGCCAAGAAGCGCAGGGCCATCCGGCGCAGCGCTGCGCGCTGCTCTTGCGGACGAAAGTCGGGGTCAAGCGCCACACGGTTGAACAGGCCATCGATCAGCGCCCCAATCCAGGCCGCCGCCGCCGTCGGGTCCAAGGCTGGGTCGATCCGGGACCGCGCAGCGGCGGCGCGCAACAAACCGCGCAACGCCTCTTGCAACGCCGCGTCGTTGCGCGCCACCCGCACCGCGACCAACGAGTCGCGGGAAGCTTCCGCCGCCGTCTCCAACGCCAGCCGGACATAGGCCGGATCGGCGGCAAGATCGAGCGCGAGATCCAGGAAGCGCAGAAGATCGCCCAGTGGATCGTCGCCAGTCAGCGTGGCGAAATACGCCGCCGTCTCCTCCGCCTCCTGGTCGATGATGGCGGCGATGATCGCCGACTTGCTGGGGAAATAATGGAACAGGTTCCCCGGGCTGGTCCCCGCAGCCGCGCACAGGTCGGCGGTGCTGGTCTGGTGAAACCCCCTGTCGGCGAAGCAGGCCGCCGCCGCCGTCAGGATCGCCCGCCGCCGCGCCGCGTGCTTGTCAGGATCAAGCTTGCGCACCATGTCGCCTTCCGCCTCATTAATAGACCGATTGATCGATTTATTAAATAACCTCACCCTGCTCCATCATCAAGGGGAAGCGTGGCAACACCGCCCCGACGATTCAATCACCACAACGGTGTGGATCGGGGTTGCATCACGGGGGGTGTTTTGGTATAGACCGCGCTCGTTTAGCAGGAACCCCGGCCATGAAGACTGACATTCACCCCGATTACCACGAGATCAACGTCGTCATGACCGACGGCACCTCGTTCAAGACCCGTTCCACCATGGGCAAGCCGGGCGACACCATCCGCCTCGACATCGACCCGAAGTCGCACCCGGCGTGGACTGGCGTCCAGAAGCTGTTGGACACTGGCGGGCAGATCGCCAAGTTCAACAAGCGTTTTGCTGGCTTCGGTCTCAAGAAGTAAGCGTTACCGCTGCGAACGAAAAGGGCGTCCGAAGCTGTCGGACGCCCTTTTCGTGTTTACGCCAACGGTTAAAGCGTCAGGCGCCAGCCTCCGCGCCGTCATCGGCCCCATCGCCGACGTCGTCCGGCGCGCCGTTCGCCTCCGCCTCCCGCCGGACCTCCTCGCTCACCATCCGGTCCAGCCGCTCCACCCGCATGTAAAGCCGGTGGCTGCGTTCCAGCAGGCTGCGCAAACCGGCGGGCAACTCCTCATTGTCCGGTCCAGTCTCGTCGGAACAGACCTCGCCGCCCGACAAGGCAAAATCCGCGCTGGCCCCGCGCGCCTTGGTGATTTCACCGGCGTGAACCGCCTTTTGCGCCAGAAGCCAGGCCATCACCTGGGTCAGGCGGCTGGTCACACGCATGGATTCATAAGAAATTTGCAGCCGGACTTGCGGCGACAGCTTCCGATGCTCGGCCGCGTCGTGAAAAGCGATGTAATTCCGCGCTTCGATCAAAAGCGTCATGGTCTCGTCATACGGACCATTGAAGAAGAAGGTGTGCGTAACCATCACGCCGTACCCCTGCCACAGCCATCAGGCGCTGGATTGAGGGTCGGCCCAACTGATTAACAATCTGTGACCACCCTATGCGCGACAACCCTGACTGGTTGGCCACGGAGTCGGCGCGTCAGCGCCCAGGCCCCTCTTGAACGGCCAAAACCCCCTCCTATCTCTCGCTCATCCGGCGAATGCCCATACGGGGTTCGTCGGCGTCACCGAACCAACGGGGGCCGACCATCATCGTGGTCCCCAACCCGCTGTATCGCTCTTTTGGAGGATATCTCATGCGCAGCTATGATCTTTCGCCGCTGTTCCGCTCCACCGTCGGTTTCGACCGTCTGTCGCGTCTGTTGGAAAACGCGACCCCGGGAAACGAGACGGCCAGCAGCTACCCGCCCTACAACATTGAAAAGCTGAGCGACGACGCCTATCGAATCACCATGGCCGTCGCCGGATTCGGCTTGGATGATTTGACCATCACGGCCCACCAGAATTCCCTGATCGTCACCGGCAAGGCCAAAAACCCTGAAACCGGCAGCCAGTTTTTGCATCGCGGCATCGCCGGTCGGGCGTTCGAGCGCCGGTTCCAACTGGCGGACTTCATCAAGGTGGCGAACGCGTCGCTGCTGAACGGGCTTCTGCACATTGATTTGGCCCGCGAAGTCCCGGAAACGATGAAGCCGCGCGCCATTCCGATTGAAACGGTTCGCGCGGTGAATGGACAAGCGCCGGTTCTGACGCAACAGGCCGCGTAACCACCAAAGCGCGTTGACCCATGGCGTCCCGGTCCACCGGGACGCCATGGGTGTTTCTATGGGACGAATCGTTCCGCTTACCTCAACAGGTCGTCCAGCGACAGGACTCGCTCCGGCGGCAAGCGGATCGTCACGGCGCAGCCCTGTTCCAACTGGCTTTCGATGGTCAGGCTGCCGCCATGGGCCTCCACCAGCCGGTGCGCCAACGGCAAACCCAACCCCAACCCGTCGAACCGCCGCGCCATTGATTGATCCAGTTGAACAAAGGGCACGGTGACTCTGGGAATGTTGGCCGGGTCCAGGCCAATTCCGGTGTCACGCACCACCAGCGTCACCCAACCATCCGCGTCACGCCCAGCCGACACGGTGACGACATCGTTGGGATGGCTGAACTTGACGCCATTCGAGATCAAGTTGCACAGAGCCTGCCGCAAGCGCCGTTCATCGCCCCGGATCGGCGGCAGAGTCTCATCCACCTGAACGTCCAACCTCACCGCGCTGTGGTTCGCCACAAAGGACATGTCGGACACGGCCTGCGTCACCAACGCGTCCAAATCCAGCGGCTCCTCCACCAGTTCCAGGCGGCCGCTTTGGATGCGCGTGATGTCGAGAATGTCGTCAATGATCGACAGAAGCTGTTCCCCCGATTGGCGGATCGACCTCACATAGTCCGGATAAAGCTCCGTCGTCGGCTCGCCCTGCTTCATTTCCAGCAGTTGGGCGAAGCCGATCACCGCGTTCAGCGGCGTGCGCAACTCGTGGCTCACCGTGGCGACGAAGACCGACTTGGCCTTGTCGGCGGCTTCCGCCGCCTCCCTCGCCGCGATCATCTCCTGTTCGGCGCGGCGGCGTTCGGTCACGTCGCGCAGAATCCCGGTGTAGAAACGACGGCCCTCGACCTCGCTGGCGCTGACCGACAGTTCGATGGGAAACACAGTGCCATCCGCCCGCCGCGCCTCGATGGAGCGGGACCGGGCGATCACCGCCGTCGTCTGCCCTGGCGGGAATTCAAACCGCTGGCCGTCCGTCTCACGCAACTGCGCCGCTGGGAATAAGGAATCCAGGCGATTCCACAGAATGTCAGGAGCGGCGACGCCGAACATCTCCTCCGCCGCCCGGTTGAAGCTGACCACGCAATCATCGTCGTCCATGGTCAGGATGGCGTCCGCCGCCGTGTCGACCGTCGCCTTGTTGCGCGCCTCCGACAGCAGCAAGGCGTTGGCCGTCCGCACATACTCGCTGACATCGGTGATGGTGCCGATGAAACCGCCGTCGCCCTCCAGCGGCACGCGCTGGCACAGCACGCGCATGTCCACCGACGCCGCCGCGTCGTGAAAGCGAAAATCCAGCAACAGCGGAGCGGCGGCGGCTCCACGGTCCAGACCGCCGCGCCAATCGGCCTCGACCTGCGCGCGATCTTGCGGGTGAACCGCGTCCAGCCATCCACGCCCCAGAAGCTGTTCCAACGTCAGCCCGGCGATGCTGGCGAAACGGGCGTTGGCGAAGATGACGTCACCCGCCGAATCCGTTTGGAAAATGCCGACCGGCGCCGTTTCGGCCAGGGTCTGATACCGCGCCTCGCTGACGCGCAACCGCTCGGCGGTGTCCAACTGCTCGGTCACATCGCGGACGTTTAGGACCACCCCGCCAATGTCCGGGTCATCCGACTGGTTGTTGCTGACCGCTTCGACCCAGCGCCAGCGGCCATCCGCGTGGCGAAAGCGGAAAACCGCCGGGCTGGAGACGGAGGCCGGCGCAATCAGACGCGCTGCGATGCGCCGCCGCACCTCGTCACGCTCATCAGGATGAGCGTGATCGATCAGTTGCGTGCCGATCAGACGATCAGAGCTGTAACCCAAAACCCGCGCCGCAGCCTCGCCGACATAGGAAAGCGAACCGTCCGGAGCGATCACGGCCGCCACGTCGCGGGCGTTGCGCATCAAGGCGCGCATCGTCTTTTCGTTCACCTGCACGACGCCCTCCGACCAGCAACCCAAGGTGACAAGGACGGTTGGAGCCGCCCAGCCTTGCTCCCCCGACGGCGCTTCGCCTCAGAGAGCATAAGGGCAAACGCATAAATATCAACGGATCATGTTGGTGATGTCATAACCGTTAAAATTGCGTCTTCGGTCAGAATCAAGCCCGCCTCAGGTCAAGAAACGACGTGAGGGCGTCCAGAGTCGCGTCCGGCGCTTCGGTCATCACCATATGACCAGTCGCCGGAATTGCGACAATTTGTGACGTCTTGATGCGACTTGCCAGAGATCGCCCGGCTTTGACAGGCGCCATCCGGTCCAGCGCGCCCAGAACAAACAGGGCGGGACAGGCGACGGCGTCCGCCGACGCGCCGCCTTGCCCGTAGGCGTTGCAGGCGGCCAGATCGACGCCGAGCACGCCGGGCTTCACCGCCGCCATCAACCGCCGTCCACCGGGGATCAACGCCAGACCGGGGGTCGGACTGCCGCCGCTGTGGCCGCGCGGGCCATGGCCCCAGCCGATCACCAGTTCAATGGCCGACGGATCCCCCGCCGCCGCAGCGGCCAGCAGATCGGGATGAACCAGCATCCGCTCCGCCGCGCCCAGCAGAACCACGGACTCGACCCGGTCGGGATGGCGGGCGGCGGCGTCCAGCGCCACCAACGCGCCCATCGAATGGCCGATCAACGCCGCCTTGGCGACGCCCGCCGCGTCCAGCAACGCCACCACCCAATCGGCCAAAGCGGCGACGCTGTCCAACGGCTCTCCGCCCGAACGGCCATGGCCCGGCAGATCGACCGCCAGCACCGACCGCCCGTGATGGGCCAGATAGCGGGTTTGCAGACTCCACACGGTGTGGTCCATGCCCGCGCCGTGCAGCAGCACGGCGACGGGCCGCGCCGGATCGAAGGGGCGCCCGCCGGTGTGGGCGTAAACGCTGTGGCCGTTGACGGTCAGTTGGTTGCTGGACTGCCGGTTGTTGGGCAAGCGGTTGTCGGCGGTCGTGTCGGTGGTTTGCGTCATGGCAGGCTCACCCCTTGGCGGCGGCGCGCAGCGCCTGCTTCAGATCGTCGATCAAATCGTCGGAATCCTCCAGCCCGATGGACAGGCGGATCATGTCCTCCCCCACGCCCGACGCGGCCAAGGCCGCCGCGTCAAGCTGGGCGTGGGTGGTGCTGGCCGGATGGATGACCAGCGATTTGGCGTCGCCGACGTTGGCGAGGTGAGAGAACAGCGACAGCGACTCGATGAAGCGCCGCCCGGCCTCGCGCCCGCCACCTGGACCTTTGACGCCAAAGGAAATGATCGAGCCACAGCCGTTGGGCAGCAGCCGCGCGGCCAGGGCGTGATCGGGGTGATCGACCAGTTCGGGGTAGGACACCCAGGCGACCGCCCCCTTGTCCGACGACAGTTCGGTTTCCAGAAAGGCGACGATTTTCCGCGCGTTGTGGATGTGGCCCTTCATGCGCAGCGGCAGCGTTTCCACCCCTTGCAGGATCTGAAAGGCGTTCATCGGACTCAGGCAGGCGCCGAAATCGCGCAAGCCCTCGGCGCGGGCGCGCATGATGAAGGCGGCGGGGCCATACTCTTCCGCGAAATCAATGCCGTGATACCCGGCGTAGGGTTCGGTCAGGGTCGGGAACTTGCCCGACGCCTCCCAATCAAAGCTTCCGCCGTCGATCACCACCCCGCCGATGGCGACGCCATGCCCGGCCAACCATTTGGTGCAGGAATGCATGACCAGATCGGCGCCATGGGCCAGCGGGCGGCACAGATAGGGTGTGGTGAAGGTCGAATCGATCAGCAGCGGCACGCCCGCCGCGTGGGCGATGGCGGCGACGGCGGGAACGTCCAGCACCTCAAGCCCCGGATTGCCCAACACCTCGCCAAAAACCAGCCGGGTTTCCGGGCGGATCGCGGCGCGGATGCCGTCCAGATCGCGCGGGTGGACGAAGCTGGTGGTGATTCCAAAGCGCGGCAGCGTGTAGGCCAGCAAATTCCGACTGCCGCCATAGATGGAGGAAGAGGCGACGATGTGCCCGCCCGCGTCCATCAACGTCAGAATCGCCAGCGTCAAGGCCGCCTGCCCGCTCGCCGTGCAGACTGCGCCGACGCCGCCCTCCAGAATCGCCAACCGCTCTTCCAACACCGCGACGGTCGGGTTGGAGATGCGGGAATAGATGTGACCGGCGCGTTCCAGATTGAACAAAGCCGCCGCATGGTCCGTGTCCTGAAAGACGTAGGACGAAGTCATGTGGATCGGCACGGCCCGCGCCCCGGTGGCCGGATCGGGCCGTTGCCCCGCGTGCAGGCTTTGCGTGTCGAATTTCAGAAATTTGGCGTCGGCCATGTCCGTTTCCCCTCCCCTTGCCCCACGCCGTGAGCGGCCAGAGCGGAAAACCGCGCGGGCGTTGAAAAAAGCGAGGGCCGCATCGAACGCGCGGCCCTCTTTCTTTTTTTGCCTGCCCTGCTCAACCCGCGTTGGACGGTGTTGACGGTGCGGGAGCGTATGGAGACATGACGCGGACGTCAAGCCGGAGGAGCGGAGTCGCGCGCCCAATCAAGCACGCCCAATCAAGCGCAGGGCAACGAAGTCAGGTTAACGAAACATTGCCAACTTGGGAGATGAACTTTAAACACGGATGAACACGGATATCCACGGATGAACACGGATGAAAAATTTCCCCTGATCCGTGTTCATCCGTGGGCCGACGCAGTCGGCATCCGTGTTTATCCGTGTTCAATGTCTTTTTACGGGTTTGCAATGCGGCCACGTTAACCTGACTTCGTTGCCCTGCAATCAAGCGCCAGCCTACAATTGACAGACGGCGGCGCAAGACCCACATTCGGGGACAGGCGGACAGGGACGGCAATTCCCTGCCCGCCCGACCCGATCCTTAGCGGTTCAGAAGATCAAGGCACGCCTTGATGATCTGCAACAGCAGGATCAGGAGAGTGAGGATCTTCGTCATCCCGCATTCTCCCTTGTGAGCGGCGGGGGCGACGGCCAGCCCGTCACCCCGTCCGCACAGCATCCCCTTACACCGCCCCATTTGATTGCAAAAGCATGCAATTGCGCGGATCGCCCGGTTGAAAGCGACGGCGGCGCCACTTCGCCGCACCCCCGCGCTGTTAAATCGCAAAATATCGAATGTATGGTGGTCGCGTCGCCTTCAGGCCTGCACGATCAAAAGGATCACCATGCGCGCGGCTTCTCTGGCTCTCGCCCTGTTCCTGGCCTGCGCGCCCTCCGTCGGCCACGCGGCGGAGGATCCGTTGGAATCCTTCAACCGACCGATGTTCGCCTTCAACAAGGGGCTGGTTGATTGGGTCATCAACCCGGTGGTCAACCATGTCGGCCCGTGGGTTCCCGGCCCGGTGAAAACAGGTCTGGGCAACGCCTACGCCAATTTGACCGAGATCGAGATGATTCTCGACAACGCCCTGCAAGGCAAGGCGACCAACACGGCGGTGTCGGCGACGCGCTTTGCCGTCAACTCCACCGTCGGCATCGGCGGCCTGTTCGATCCTGCCTCCGCACTCGGGCTGACCCGGCGTGAGGCGAATTACGGCGCGTCGCTGTGCAAGACCGGCCTGCGCCCCGGCTCCTACCTTGTGTTGCCCTTTGTCGGGCCGACCAACACGGTGGGCGCGGTCGCGCTGACCGTCGGCGTCGCGGCGGAGGTCTACGCGCTGAGCTTCATTTCGACGACGCTGGCCACGGTGGATTTCCTGGTCATTGATCTGGGCGGTTCGGCCTCGGCCCTGCGCCACGCCAAGAATGTGCCAACGGCGGGCGAAGACCTCTACGCGGTCCAACGCGCCGATTATCAGACCTACATCGACCAGGGTTGCGGCGGCGCGACCGAGGCGGCGGCCAAACCCGGCCCGCGCGTTCAAAACGCCCCCGCCCCTCAGGCCCCGCCCCCACAGGGATGACCCGGCGCGCGGCGACGGCCCGTCAGGCCGCGTCGCGCACCCCGACCATGGTTTCCTCGGCCAACCAATCCACCACCTTGTGCAGCGCCTCCCAGCCGGTGGCGCCGTTTTCCAGCGCCTCCTGATAGATCGCCACTTGGCGGTGGGCGCTTGTGCCGCGTGTGAGGATGTCGCGCGCCCGCTCCACCTCGGCGGTGCAGCCGAAATGCGCGGCGTCCTCGCGGGTCAGCTCAATGATCTCCTCCAGCAAATCGCTGTAGGGAACGATCCGCCCCTGACCGAAATCCACCAGCCCGCTGTCCAGCCCATAGCGCTGGGCGCGCCAGCGGTTTTCCTCAATCAGCATGTTTTTGTAGGGCCGCCACGTCACATTGCGCAGCTTCAGCCGCCACAGCATGCGCAGCAGGCAGCGGTACAGCGCCGCCACCGTCACCGCGTCGTCCAGCCGGGTGCAAATGTCGGTGATGCGCATTTCCAGGGTGGGAAAGCGCGAGGAAGGGCGGATGTCCCACCACAGCTTGCTCGCGTCCTCGATCACGCCCGCGTTGACCAAGGCCCCGACATGGCTCTGATACTCGCCAAAGCTTTGGAAGCTGGCGGGCATGCCGGTGCGCGGCAACTCGTGCCAAACCGACAGCCGGTAAGACCGTCGCTCCATGTCCCGCCCGCGCCAAAAGGGCGAGGAGGTCGACAGCGCCAACAGATGCGGCAGGAAATAGCGCACCTGATTCATCAAATCGATGCGCAGATCGTCGTCCTCAATGCCGATGTGGACGTGCATGCCGCAGATCATCAGCCGCCGCGCCGGGGCGCCGAGGTCGCGCGCCAGCATGTTGTAGCGGTCGCGGTTGGTGTGCTTCTGCGGCTCCCACGCGGCGAAGGGGTGGGTCGAGGCGGCGATGGGGGCCAAACCATGCTGGTCGGCCACCCCGGCGACGAGGGAGCGCAAAGCCGCCAACTCGTCCCGCGCCTGCGCCAAGCTCGTGCAGACCGGCGTTCCAACCTCAATCTGGCAGCGCAGGAATTCGGGATGGATGCGACCGGGGGCCTGAGCCTGACAGGCCTCCAGCATTTCCTCCGGCGGGCTGGGCACGATGTCCCGCGTCGCGCGGTCCACCAGCAGATACTCTTCTTCCAGCCCCAGGGTGAAGGACGGTTCCATGCGCTCAGACCCGTGGATAATGGTGAATGGTCGCCAGATCGGGCGCGGTCAGCAAACGTTCCAGCGCGTCGCCCAGAACCTGCGCCCACAGCGCGACGCCAGCGTCGTCGTCAATCAGATCCTGCCGGACCTCCAACAGCGCGTTGGGATAGCCCGCCGGAGTCGCGTGGGTTTCCACCGTGCCGCCGGTGGTGTCGCGCCCGGAATAAGGTTCGTTGTCGCCCACGCGCCACCGCCCATCGCCCCGCAGCGCGTTGAGCAAGGGAATCGGCAAGCGCGGGTCGCGGTCCCACAACACCCCGATGTGCCAGGGCCGAGGCACGCCCCGCATCTCTGGAGTGAAGCTGTGGACCGACAGCAAAATCGGCACCTGTCCGCCCGCTCGGATGCGCGCGACCTCCCGCGCCACAGCGTCTTGATAAGGACGGAACAGCGTCTCCACCCGCTGCGCCTGCGCGGCGGCGTCCAGCGCCCGGTTGCCCGGAATCACCACCCCGTCGCTGATGACGGGAATGGCGGTCGGATCCTCCAAATCGCGGTTCGGGTCGATGACGAGCCGGGAATAGCCCGACAGCACCGCCGTCGCCGAAAACCGTTCCGCCAAGCGCCGAGTCAGGGCGGCGGCGCCGATGTCATAGGCGATGTGACGGCCCAGTTGCTCCTCTGGCAAACCGAGATTTCCCAGGCTTTGCGGGATCGCCCGCGACGCATGGTCGCAGACCAGCAGCAGCGCCCCACGCGCGTCCGGATGCAGCACCGTCACCGGCGGCGGATCACCCGGACCAAGCAAGGGAGGAAGCCCGCCGCGCGCGGGAGCGGGCGCGGTGACAGGGCGGGTGTGCGCGGCAGGCCCATGCCCGCCATCAGAGGAGGAGGAGGTCATCCAACCACAGTAACCCAAGCGATCAATCGGGTGAAGGCGCAGACAACGGCGTTGGGCGTCCTTGGCTGACCGTTTGATAAACTGATAAGATCGGGGTCCAACGTCGCCGGAGTCTGTTTGATGGTTCGCCTGCTGTCCTTGTGCCTGGGTCTGATCGCGCTGCTGAGCGCTTGCGGTCCGATCTACGAAACCCAATACAGCATGATTCCGCCGACGACGAGCCAAGGGCGGCTCTGCGTGTCCCAATGCCAGCAGGAACGCAGCCTGTGCCGCCAGACCTGCATGATGAGCGAACAGGCGTGCCGGGCCGACGCCCGCAGCCGCGCCGCCTACGAGTATGAATCCTACGTGCGCCGCCAGACCGCCGAAAAGAAGCCGATCAAGAAATCGGTCAGCGATTTTGAGAACTCCTATGGGTGCAGCAGCAACAGTTGCCAGGATCGTTGCGAGGCCAATTACCGCGATTGCTTCGGCGGCCTGTGCGGCGGACAGGTGATCGCCAACCGGGTCTGCACGATGTTCTGCGACCAGCAAGGCGCGGCGGCCCCGAACCAAACCCCGATGATGAGTTCGCAAAACACCGTGCCGCTGTCGGCCCCCACCGCCCCCCTGCAATCCGCGCCCGTCGGCAATGATCGGTCGCTTTGCGTGCGCGGCATGCGGGTCGAGGTGCAATGGAAGGGCGATTGGTACCCCGCCACCGTCACCGGCGCCGCCCGCGCCGATGGCCGTTGCCCGGTCCATTACGAGGATTACGGCAGCGAGGACGATGAAGCCGTCTCCTTGAAGCGCATCCGCCCGCGCTGACCGCCAACGCCCCACCCCGGTCTCTCGCCGTTTGCCGGGAGCGGACGGCGCGCACGGCAGCCATGACGCGCCCCCGTCTGGCACGGTCGGGGCGCTCTGGCTATAAGCGAAGGATGACCGATTCCCGCGTCCTCCCAGCCCTTCACACGCCGCACGCGCAGCGCCTCGCTTTGATCGCGCTTCTGGCTGGCGCGTTGAGCATCGCCTTCGCGCCGATCTTCGTGCGGCTGTCCGACGTCGGCCCGGTCGCCATCGCTTTCTGGCGGGTCGCCCTGTCCGCCCCCGTGCTGGCCCTGTGGATGAGCCTGGAGCCGAAGGCCGGGCGCAGCCGCGCGCCCAGCACGCCGCGCGACTTCGCCCGGCTGACCCTGGCCGGTCTTTGCTTCGCCGGGGATTTGGTGATCTGGCACATCTCCATCGGCTACACCTCCGTCGCCAACGCGACGCTGCTGGCCAATTTCGCGCCGCTGTTCGTCGCTCCCGTCGCCTGGTTCCTGTTCAAGGAGCGCTTCACCAGCCGATTCGTCGTCGGCATGATTCTGGCGTTGGCGGGCGCCTTGATCCTGATGGGCGAAAGCTTTCGGCTGAGCGCCGACCATCTGTTCGGCGACGCGCTGGGCTTGCTGACGGCCGTCTTCTATGGCGGCTACATCCTGTCGGTCGGCCATCTGCGGTCCGAGTTTTCCACCGCCACCATCATGACCTGGAGCGGCGGCATCACCGCCGTCATCCTGTTGCCGTTGGCGCTCCTGTCCGGCCAACCGCTGTTTCCGGCCAACTCTGACGGCTGGTTGGTGCTCGCCGGTTTGGCCCTGTTCAGCCACGCCGGGGGCCAGAGCCTGATCGCCTACGCGCTGGCGCATCTGCCCGCCTCCTTCTCCTCGGTCAGCCTGCTGTTGCAACCCGCCGCCGCCGCGATTCTCGCTTGGATGCTGCTGAACGAGCCATTGGGGGTCTTGCAAGCGGCGGGCGCGGCGGTGATTCTGGTGGGCATTCTGCTGGCCCGACGCGGCAGCCGCTGACAATCCATCCACCGTCGGCCCGCGTTCTGTGCTTGACTGGTTCGCTCGTTGACCTGCGCCGTCGCGCCCGCTACGGCTATGACTTACCGCTTATGGAAAAAGGGGGTTATCCTCGTGCCCGCCACCGACGACAGCGCTCACGGCTCCTCCTCCCCGCGCATCTCGGAATGGGTGGCGCAACAGTTGCTCGACCGCATTTCACGCGGCGAGTTGGTGCCGGGACAGCGCTTGCCCGGTGAACGGCAATTGGCCGAACAACTCCATGTCAGCCGAGTGTCCGTGCGCGCCGCGCTGCAAAAGCTCAAGACCCAAGGCTTCCTGACCGCCGTTCAAGGCGGCGGCACCCGAGTCGTCTCGTCCACCGGGATGATGGATGGCGCGCTGACCGCCATGGTGCGCGGCAAGCATGACAATCTTTGCGATCTGGTGGAGATCCGCATGGCGCTGGAAGGCTGGGCCGCCCGCCGCGCCGCCGAACACGCCACGCCCGAGCAGATCGCCAACATCGGCCGCATCCTGGCGGCGATGAGCCAGACCGGCGGCGACGGCAACCGCGCCGCCGACGACATGGATTTCCATCTGTCGGTCGCCCAGGCGTCGGGCAGCCCGGTCTATCTGCATCTTCTGTCCACCATCCGAGACATCCTCGGCAACATGGTGGAGTTGAACCACACCGAACCCTACATGGAAAACCACGAGGCGTTGATGATCGACCATCACCGCGCCATCTACGACGCCATCGCCCGCCGCGACGCCGACGCCGCCGCCAACGCCGTCACCGCTCATCTGGGCTGGGTTCTGGCCCGCTACCACGCCATGAACGCGGCGCCGGGCGGCGCGCCGACAGAAACCGCGCCGCCGCCCTCCCCCAACGCCGACTGACTCCAGTCACCAAACAAAAGTCACCAAACAAAAAGACCGCAGCCTCTCGCCGGAGGCTGCGGTCTTTTTGCATTCCCGATTCGGGCGAAGCCTCAGGCGAGGATCGCTTCGATCTGGCGGCTCACCTCATCGATGTCGGCCATGCCGTCCACCATCTTCAGCACGCCATGGTCCTGGTAATAGGGCAGGATCGGCGCGGTCTGCTGATGGTACTGCGACAAACGAGTCGTCACCGTTTCGGCGTTGTCGTCGGCCCGGCGCTTGAACTCCGTGCCACCGCAGGAGTCGCAGACTCCCTCGACCTTCGGCTTCTCGAAGAGATCGTGATAGCCCTTGCCACATTTAGCGCAGGTGTAACGACCCGTCACACGCTCGACCAGAACCTCATCCACCACCCGCATTTCGATGACGTGGTGGAGCTTCAGGCCCTTGTCCGCCAGCATCGCGTCCAACGACTCGGCTTGAGCCACCGTGCGCGGGAAGCCGTCGAGAATAAAGCCATTGGCGACGTCGGGCTTGGAAATCCGCTCGCCAATGATCTCGACCATCAGTTCGTCGGGCATCAGCTTGCCCGCCGCCATGATCTCTTTGGCCTGCTGACCGAGCGGACCGCCTTCGGCGACCATCGCGCGGAGCATGTCGCCGGTGGACAGTTGGACAAGCCCCCGCGTGTCCTCCAACCGACGCGCCTGCGTCCCCTTCCCGGCGCCCGGCGGCCCGAGCAGTATGAGGTTCATTACCTTCTCCCCCGAAGCTTTGATTTCTTAATCAATCCCTCATACTGGTGGGCCAGCAGGTGGGAATGAATCTGCGCAACCGTGTCCATCGTCACGGTGACGACGATCAGCAGGCTGGTGCCGCCAAAATAGAACGGAACCGAGTGCTGGGAAATCAAGATTTCGGGCAGGAGACAAACCGTCACAAGGTAGGCCGAACCGATCACCGTCAGGCGGCTCAGCACATAGTCGATGTGATCGGCGGTGTTCTTGCCGGGACGGATGCCGGGGATGAAGCCGCCATATTTGCGGAGGTTGTCCGCCGTCTCGCCAGGGTTGAACACGATGGCCGTGTAGAAGAAGCAGAAGAACACGATCATCGCCGCGTACATCGCCATATACAGCGGAGTGCCGTGCGCCAGATAAAGCGACACCGCCTGAAGCCATTCCGGCCCCTCGCCACCGGCGAAGCCGACGGCGGTCAAGGGCAGCAGCAGCAGCGACGACGCGAAGATCGGCGGAATGACGCCAGCGGTGTTCAGCTTCAACGGCAGGTGCGAGGCTTCGCCGCCGAACACCCGGTTGCCCACCTGTCGCTTGGGATACTGCACCAGCAAACGGCGCTGGGCGCGTTCCATGAAGACGATGAAGAACACCACGCCAACCGACATCACCAGCATGAGGATGATGAACAGCGTGGACAGAGCGCCTTGGCGCCCCAATTCCAGCGTGTTGACCAGCGCGCGCGGCAGTTCCGCGACGATGCCGGCGAAGATGATGAGCGACGTGCCGTTGCCGATCCCCCGCGCGGTGATCTGCTCACCCAGCCACATCAGGAACATGGTGCCGCCGACCAGCGTGATGACCGTGGCGATGCGGAAGAACAGGCCGGGGTCGATGACCGCCGCGCCCGACGACCCGCGCATCGCCTCAAGACCGACGGCCAAGCCGTAAGCCTGCACCGTGGCGAGCGCCACCGTGCCGAATCGGGTGTATTGGTTGAGCTTTTTCCGTCCCGCCTCGCCTTCCTTCTTCATCGCTTCCATCTGCGGCGACACGGCGCTCAAGAGCTGCACGATGATCGACGCCGAGATGTACGGCATGATGTTCAGGGCGAAGATGGTCATGCGGTGCAGGGCGCCACCGGCCAGCATGTCGAACATGCCGAGGATGCCGCTGCCCTGCTGCTTGAACACATCTTGCAGGATGAGCGGATCAATCCCGGGAATCGGGATGTAGGTGCCCAACCGATAGACGATCAGAGCCGCCAAGGTGAACCAAATCCGCTGTTTCAGCTCGGTCGCCTTGGAAAACGCCCCGAAATTGATGTTGGCGGCAAGCTGCTCGGCCGCTGATGCCATGGTCCGATCCCTGTCCCGTAAGTGCGAGCCTATAAGTGCAAATGGGGCGGTCCTGCGTGGTGCAGGCCGCCCCATAGCGACTACGCTTCTTGTAGTGCCGAAAACGGCGCTGTGCAAGCACAGCGCCGTCTGGTCACTTTCACTCGGCGGCTTCGTCGGCGGCTTCGGTCAGCGTGACGCTGCCCCCCACCTTCTCAACCGCTTCGATGGCCGACTTGGACGCGCCCGCCACCGTGAAGGACACCTTCACGGTCAGCTCGCCCTTGCCCAGCAGACGGATGCCGTCCTTCTTCACCCGACCCGTCACGCCAGCCGCCTGGAGGGCGGCGGCGTCGATGGTCTCACCGGCGTTGAGCTTGCCGGAGTCAATGGCCTTCTGGATGTGCCCCAGATTGACCACCGAGTATTCCTTGGCGAAGATGTTGCGGAAGCCGCGCTTCGGCAGACGACGGTGCAGAGGCATCTGCCCGCCTTCAAAGCCGTTGATCGCCACGCCGGTGCGCGAGGTTTGACCCTTCACGCCACGGCCAGCGGTCTTGCCCTTGCCCGAACCGATACCGCGACCGACGCGCATGCGCGCCTTGCGGGCACCGGCGTTGTCACGCAGGTCGTTGAGCTTTGTCATCACATCAGCCCTCGTTCTCGACGCGGACCAAGTGCGCGACCTTGGCGATCATGCCCCGCACGGCCGGAGTGTCCTCCAGTTCACGGGTCCGGTTCAGCTTGTTGAGACCCAGGCCGACCAGCGTTTCGCGCTGATCGTGCTTACGCCCGATCGGGCTGCCGGTCTGGGTGACGACGACGGTCTTTTTCTCGGTCATGATCAGGCCTCCTGACCAGCGCCAGCCTCACGACGGCCGAGGATGTCGCTGACGCGACGGCCACGGCGCGCCGCGACCGAGCGCGGGCTGGTGACTTGAGCAAGAGCGTCGAAAGTCGCCTTGATCATGTTGTGCGGGTTCGACGTGCCGATCGACTTGGTCACGACGTCCTGGACGCCGAGAGCCTCGAAGATCGCGCGCATCGGACCACCGGCGATGATGCCGGTACCCGCCGGAGCGGCGCGCAGCACGACCTTGCCAGCCCCAAAGTGGCCGTTCGAGTCATGATGCAGCGTGCGGCCTTCGCGCAGCGGAACGCGGATCATGGTGCGTTTCGCCTGCTCGGTCGCCTTGCGGATCGCTTCCGGCACTTCACGGGCCTTGCCCGATCCGACGCCGACGCGGCCCTTGCCGTCACCAACCACGACCAGAGCGGCGAAGCCGAAGCGACGGCCACCCTTCACCACCTTGGCGACGCGGTTGATCCCGACGAGCTTTTCAATCAGCTCGCTTTCTTCCCGATCGCGCGGCTGCCGATCGCGGTTGTCCCGACCGCCTTGTTCACGTGCCATATCCGGGCCTCCTTAGAACGACAGCCCGCCCTCGCGGGCGGCGTCGGCCAGGGCCTTGACCCGGCCATGGTAAATATAGCCGCCGCGATCAAACACGACCTCGGAGACGCCCGCCGCCTTCGCACGTTCGGCGATCAGAACGCCGATGCGCTTGGCCGCTTCGACGTTGCCGCCGTGCTTGAGCTGCTCGCGCAGCTCCTTTTCGAGCGACGACGCCGAGGCAAGGGTCTTGCCGTTGGCGTCGTCGATGATCTGGGCGTAGATGTGCAGATTCGACCGGAAGACGGAGAGGCGAACACGCCCGCCGGCCTTCTTGGCAATCTGCGCGCGAACGCGCTGCTTGCGACGCTCGTTGAGTTGCTTTGGCTTCAGCATGGCGGTTACTTCTTCTTACCTTCCTTGCGCAGGACGGTCTCGGTGTCGTACTTGATGCCCTTGCCCTTGTAAGGCTCGGGCTTCTTCCAGCCACGGATTTCCGCAGCCACCTGACCAACCTTGTGCTTGTCGTAACCCGACACCGAGATCGCGGTCGGCTTGTCGCACTTGATGGCGATGCCTTCTGGGATCGGGTACTTCACGTCGTGCGAGAAGCCGAGCTGCATGACCAGCTCCTTGCCCTGCACGGCCGCGCGATAACCGACGCCGTTGATCTCGAGGTTGATCGTGAAGCCTGCGCTCACGCCCGTGACCATGTTGTTGATCAGCGTGCGCGAGGTGGCCCACATGGTGCGGGCACGCTTGCTGTCGTTTGCCGGCTTCACCACGACCTTGCCGTCTTCCAGCGAGGCCGTAATGTCGTCGATCAGGGTCAGGCTGAGCGAACCCAGCTTGCCTTTGGCCGTCACCAACTGGCCGTTGACGTTCACGTCAACGCCAGCGGGGACCGGCACAGGATGCTTGCCAATGCGCGACATCGCGAATCCCCCTTAGAATACGCGGCAGAGGACTTCGCCGCCAACATTGGCGGCGCGGGCCTCGTTGTCCGACATGACGCCACGCGGAGTCGACAGGATCGACAGACCCAGCCCGTTGAACACACGGGGCAGATCGGAGATCTTCGAATACACGCGACGGCCGGGCTTCGACACACGGGCGATCTGCTTAATGACAGCCTCGCCTTCGTGGTACTTCAGCTCGATCTTCAGGTTCTTCACGCCGGGGCGCAGGGTCTCTTCCGAGAACCCGCGAATGAACCCTTCGCGCTTCAGGACTTCCAAAACGTTGGTGCGCAGCTTTGACGCCGGGCTAACCACAACGGACATGCGGGCGTGCTGACCATTGCGGATGCGGGTCAGCATATCGCCGAGCGGATCGCTCAAAGACATCGTCGGCCCCCCTTACCAGCTCGACTTCGTCATGCCCGGAATCTGGCCCGTCGAGGCCAGTTCGCGAAGCATGACACGACACAGCTTGAACTTCCGATAGAACGCCCGGGGACGCCCGGTCAGTTCACAACGGTTGCGCACGCGCGTCTTGGAAGAATTGCGCGGCAGTTCGGCCAGCTTGAGGCGGGCGGCAAACTGCTCTTCGGGAGGGAGCGAACGGTCGCTGGCGATGGCCTTCAGCTTGGCGCGCTTGGGCGCGTACTGCTTGGCCAGCTGGGCGCGACGCTTGTTCTTTTCGATGGAACTGGTCTTAGCCATGGTCGTGCTCCAGCCTCAGCTCACGAACGGCATGTCGAAACCCTTAAGGAGAGCCTTGGCTTCCTTATCGGTTTTCGCCGAGGTGACGATGATGATGTCCATTCCACGGATTTGATCGATCTTGTCGTAATCGATTTCCGGGAAAATGATCTGCTCCTTGACGCCCATGGCATAGTTGCCACGACCATCGAAGCTCTTGCCCGAGATGCCGCGAAAATCGCGGACGCGCGGCAAGGCGATCGTCACCAGGCGGTCCAGGAACTCGTACATGCGATCACGGCGGAGCGTGACCTTGCAGCCAATCGCCATGCCTTCGCGCAGCTTGAACTGGGCGATCGACTTGGACGACTTGGTCACAACCGGCTTTTGGCCGGAAATGGCGGTCAGTTCGGCGACGGCCAACTGGATCTTCTTGGAGTCGGCGACAGCCTCGCCGACACCCATGTTGATGACGATCTTCTCGATGCGCGGCACTTCGAAATCGTTCGAGTAGTTGAACTCGGACTTCAGCGAAGCGCGGATCTTGGAGTCGTAAACGTCTTTGAGACGTGCGGTCATGCCCGGGTCCTCACAGGTCAATGACTTCGCCGGACCGCTTGGCGACACGCACCTTGCGGCCATCCTCAAGAACCTTGAAGCCAACGCGAGTCGGCTTCCCGTCTTTCGGATCGATGTGAGCGAGGTTCGATGCCTGGATCGGCGCTTCGAACTCGACAATGCCACCCTGCGACTTCGCGCTGGCGCGCTGGTGCTTCTTCACCAGGTTCACGCCCTGCACGACGACGCGGCCCTCCTTGGGGAGGACCTTGATGACTTCGCCGGTCTTGCCCTTGTCACGGCCGGTCAGAACGACGACCTTGTCCTTGGTCTTGATCTTCGCGGCCATCACAGCACCTCCGGCGCCAGCGAGATGATCTTCATGAACTTCTTGCCGCGCAGCTCACGAGTGACCGGCCCGAAAATACGGGTGCCGATCGGCTCGCCTTGCTTGTTGATGAGCACGGCAGCGTTCCGGTCGAAACGGATCGCGGATCCGTCCTCCCGACGCAGTTCCTTCGCGGTGCGGACGATGACGGCACGATGCACGTCGCCCTTCTTGACGCGTCCCTTCGGAATGGCTTCCTTGACCGACACGACGATGACGTCGCCGACAGAGGCCACCTTCCGCTTGGACCCGCCAAGCACTTTGATGCACTGCACCCGGCGCGCCCCACTGTTGTCGGCGACTTCCAGGTTGGTTTGCATCTGGATCATGGTTTACGACCTTTCGGTTGTCACGCGGCGCCGTTGTCGGCGACCGCCTCAGTCACGACCGCCCAACGCTTGCGCTTGGAGATCGGACGGCATTCGATGATCGAGACCGCATCGCCGACCTTGAAGAGGTTGCCCTCGTCGTGGGCGGCGTACTTCTTCGACTGACGAATGAACTTCTTGTACACGGGGTGCATAACACGGCGTTCGACGAGAACCGTAACGGTCTTGTCGCCCTTGTCACTGACCACCGTGCCCTGCATAACGCGGCGAGGCATGGATTATCCCCTTACTTGCCGGCTTCGGCGGAGCGGGCACGCTCGCCGATGATGGTCTTGATGCGGGCGATGTCGCGACGCACCACGTTCACCCGCGCGGTGTTTTCCAGCTGGCCGGAGGCCTTCTGGAAACGCAGGTTGAACTGTTCCTTCTTGAGCTGGATGAGCTGGTCTTGCAGCTCATCGGCGCTCTTGGTCCGAATGTCTACGGCCTTCATGCCGCACCCTCCTCGACACCGCCGAGGCGGGTCACCAGCTTAACCTTGATCGGCAGCTTCGCAGCGGCCAAAGCGAAGGCGGTTTTTGCCACATCTGCGGGCACGCCGTCCAGCTCAAACAGAATGCGACCCGGCTTAACCCGCGCCGCCCAGTATTCCGGCGTACCCTTGCCGGAACCCATGCGGACTTCGGCGGGCTTCGTCGACACCGGGAGATCCGGGAAAATGCGGATCCAGACGCGGCCTTGGCGCTTCATCGCGCGGGTGATCGCGCGGCGGGCCGCTTCGATCTGCCGCGCCGTGATGCGCTCCGGCTCCAGGGCCTTCAGGCCGAACGAACCGAAGTTCAGATCGGTGCCGCCCTTGGCGTTGCCGTGAATGCGGCCCTTGTGGGCCTTGCGGTATTTCGTGCGCTTGGGAGAAAGCATCGCTCGGCCCCTTTACTCGCGTTCGGAGCGCTCGGAGCGCTCACGACGGTCGCGGCGATCACGGTGATCGCGGCGCGGCTCGCCATCGGTGGGCACCAGCTCATTGCCCATGCGCTTGTCCTGCGCCATCGGGTCGTGAGCCATGACCTCGCCCTTGAACACCCACACCTTGACACCGCAGGTGCCATAGGTGGTCTTGGCGGTGCCAACACCGTAATCGATGTCGGCGCGCAGGGTGTGCAACGGCACGCGGCCTTCGCGATACCATTCCATACGGGCGATTTCCGCCCCGCCCAGACGACCGGAGCAGTTGATCCGGATGCCCTGGGCGCCGAGACGCATGGCGGACTGCACGGCGCGCTTCATGGCGCGACGGAAGGCCACACGGCGCTCGAGCTGGCTGGCGATGTTCTCGGCGATGAGGCGAGCGTCGATTTCCGGCTTGCGGATTTCGACGATGTTCAGGCTCACCTCGCTGCCGGTCATCTTCGACAGTTCAAGACGCAGCTTCTCGATGTCCGCGCCCTTCTTGCCGATCACCACGCCCGGACGAGCCGAGTGAATGGTGATGCGGGCCTTCTTGGCCGGACGCTCGATCACAACGCGCGACACGCCGGCCTGTTGCAGACGGCCCTGAAGATAGGCGCGCAGCTTCAGATCTTGGTGCAGCAGGTTGGCGTAATCGCGCTTGGCGAACCAGCGGCTGTCCCAGGTCCGATTGATGCCGAGACGCAGCCCAATCGGGTTGATTTTCTGACCCATCTTATTCGGCCCCTTCGGCAACGGCAGCGTCGCGTTCGCGAACGATGATCGTCAGGTTGCTGAACAGCTTTTCAACCCGGGCGCCGCGACCGCGAGCACGGGCATGGAAGCGCTTCATCACCAGAGCGCGACCAACCGTCGCCGACGACACGTAAAGACGGTCGACGTCGAGCTGATGGTTGTTCTCGGCGTTCGCGATCGCCGCCTGAAGCACCTTCTTCACCTCGACCGCGATGCGGCGCTTGGAGAAGGTCAACTCGGCGACGGCGCGGCTGGCATCCATGTTGCGGATCAGCTGGGCGACGAGGTTGAGCTTGCGCGGGCTGGTGCGGATCATCGGATTGCGGGCCAGGGCCTCGTTCTCCGCGACCCGGCTGGGGTTGGCAGACTTGCCCATGGCTTACTTCCTCTTCGCCTTCTTGTCCGCCGCGTGACCATAGAAGGTCCGAGTCGGAGCGAACTCGCCGAACTTATGACCGATCATGTGTTCGGTGATAATGACCGGCAGGAACTTGTGGCCGTTGTAGACGCCAAACGTCAAACCCACGAACTGCGGCAGGATGGTCGAGCGACGCGACCAGATCTTGATGATCTCGTTGCGACCCGAAGCCCGGCTCTTGTCCGCCTTCTTGAGCAGATAGCCGTCGACGAACGGGCCTTTCCAAACGGAGCGTGCCATCGTTCGACCCCCTTACTTCGAATGACGGCGGCGCAGGATCAGGCCATCCGTCTTTTTGTTGTGACGCGTCTTCTTGCCCTTGGTCGGCTTGCCCCACGGCGTGACCGGATGACGGCCACCCGACGTGCGACCTTCACCACCACCGTGCGGGTGGTCGATCGGGTTCATGGCGACGCCACGCACCGACGGACGAACGCCCAGCCAACGCTTGCGGCCAGCCTTGCCGAGGTTGGTGTTCATCTGGTCGGGGTTCGACACCGCGCCCAGAGTCGCCATGCACTCGCCACGCACGACACGCAGCTCGCCCGAGGGGAGCTTGAGCTGGGCGTAACCGCCATCGCGGCCAACGAGCTGGAGGTAGGTGCCCGCCGAACGCGCGACCTGACCGCCCTTGCCCGCTTTCAGCTCGACGTTGTGCACGATCGAGCCAACCGGGATGCTGCGCAGCGGCATCGCGTTGCCGGGCTTCACATCGACCTTCTCGCCCGAGATGACCGTGTCGCCAACCTTCAAACGCTGCGGCGCCAGGATGTAGGACAAGGTCCCGTCCTGGTACTTGATGAGCGCGATGAAGGCCGTGCGGTTCGGGTCATATTCCAACCGTTCAACGACGGCCGGAACATCGAACTTGCGGCGCTTGAAGTCCACCAGACGGTAGACGCGCTTGTGACCGCCACCAATCCGGCGCGCGGTGATGCGCCCGGTGTTGTTGCGGCCGCCGGACTTGGTCAGACCCTCAGTGAGAGCCTTGACCGGCTTGCCCTTCCACAGCTCCGAGCGGTCAACGATGACCAGCTGGCGGAGCGACGGAGTAATTGGGCGGTATTGCTTCAGAGCCATCGGATCACACTCCCGCTCAGATGCCCGTGGTCACGTCGATCTTATTACCCTCGGCGAGGGTAACGACGGCCTTCTTGAAGTCCGAACGACGGCCCATGATGCCGCGAAACCGCTTGGTCTTGCCCTTGGAAATCAGGGTGTTGACGGCAGTCACCTTGACGTTGAAGAGACCTTCAACGGCGGCTTTGATCTCCGGCTTCGACGCCGTGAGGGGCACACGGAAGACAACCTGGTTGTGCTCCGACACCATCGTCGACTTCTCGGTGATGACGGGAGCGAGGATCAGGTCGTACATCCGCTCCTGAGTCACCGAAGGTTTCGACTGCTTGCTCATTTCAGGCGAGCCTCCAGTTGCTCAACCGCGTTGCGGGTCAGGACCAGCGTGTCGCGGCGGAGAATGTCGTAGACGTTGGCGCCCTGCTCGGGCAGCACGTCGATCAGCGGGATGTTGCGCGACGCCTTGGCGAAATTCTCGTCCAGGTTCGAGCCATCGATGATCAACGCCGACTTCAGACCCAGGGTCGCCAGGCGAACCGCCAGCTCCTTGGTCTTGTGGCTGTCGGCGGCGGCGCTGTCGAGAACGATCAGCTTGCCTTCGGCAACCTTGGCCGACAGGGCGGTCTTCAGGGCCAGCTTGCGGACCTTCTTGGTCAGGTCATGCTCGTGCGAACGAACGACCGGGCCAAAGATGGTCGCGCCGCCACGGAACTGCGGCGAGCGGATGGAACCCTGACGAGCGCGGCCGGTGCCCTTCTGCCCATAGGGCTTCTTGGTGGTGCCGCGAATCTCGCTGATGCCCTTGGTCTTATGGTTGCCGGAGCGGCGCTTGGCCAGCTGCCAGTTGACCATGCGAGCCAGAAGATCGGTGCGGTGCGGCAGACCGAACACGGCCTCCGACAGCTCGATCTCGCCAACGGCTTCGTTGTTCAGATTCTTGATCGTGGCCTTCATGGCGCTCACTCCTGCGACTCGGCCGGGGCGTCAACCGCCGTCGGCGCAGCCTTGATGGCCGCCGGGAAGGGCAGGCCTTCCGGGGCCTTCTTCTTCACGGCGTCGCGGATGCGCAGCCAACCGCCTTCGGCGCCGGGGACGGCGCCCTTCAGCAGGATCAGGCCACGGGCCTCGTCAACCGACACGACCTGGAGGTTCAGGACCGTGACCCTCTCGTCACCGAGATGGCCGGCCATCTTCTTGTTCTTGAAGACCTTGCCGGGATCCTGACGGTTGCCCGTCGAACCGTGCGAGCGGTGCGACACCGACACGCCGTGCGTGGCGCGCAGACCACCGAAGTTCCACCGCTTCATCGCACCGGCAAAACCCTTGCCGATGGAGGTGCCGGTGACGTCCACGAATTGCCCGGCGACGAAATGGGCGGCCGAGATCTCGGCGCCAACTTCGATCAGGGCATCGGCGTCAACGCGGAACTCGACCAGCTTGCGCTTGGGTTCCACGCGCGCCTTGGCGAAATGCCCACGCTCAGGCTTCGTGACGTTCTTCACCTTGATGGCGCCCGCGCCGAGCTGAACGGCGGTGTAGCCGTCCGTCTCTTCGGTGCGAACGGCGACGACCTGGCAGCTGTCGACTTTCAGCACAGTCACCGGGATGTGTTGACCGTCGTCGGTGAAGACGCGGGTCATTCCCAGCTTCTGCGCGATCAAACCGGATCGCATTGTTCTTTATCTCCTGACCAGGGACATCCGTTGAGCGGAGAGGTCCCTCACCAAACCAAAATCAGAGCTTGATCTCGACATCCACGCCAGCGGCCAGATCGAGCTTCATCAGCGCGTCAACCGTCTGCGGCGTCGGATCGACGATGTCGAGCAAACGCTTGTGGGTACGAATCTCGAACTGCTCGCGCGACTTCTTGTCGATGTGCGGCGAACGGTTCACCGTAAACTTTTCGATCTGCGTCGGCAGGGGAATCGGTCCCCGCACGCGCGCGCCGGTCCGCTTGGCGGTGTTGACGATCTCGCTGGTCGACTGATCGAGCACGCGATGATCGAACGCCTTCAGGCGGATGCGGATGTTCTGGCTGTCCATGTCCAAACGTCCCTTGCACCTCGTAGCGATGACGCGGACGCGTCACCGGAACCTCCACAAACCTTCGCGGACCGCCGACAGCAAAAGAGCCGCGCACCGTTCCGCAAAAGCGGGCGGCGGGCGACAGTCTGACCGTTTCTGACGGGCCGATACGAAAAAGAACATCCCCCGCGCGGACGCGCGGAAGGGATGTTCCGGTCGACTCTGAACGCCCCACGGCCAAAGACTGGCGGAGGCGCTGTTTGCCGTTCGTTATCGGGCTGCGTCTAGGCCGAACCTGCCTACCACCAACCCAAAATCCAGAGGGCGTATTCTCTATGACGACGCCGCCCCCGTGTCAATCCTGATTCGCCCCTCTGGGGGAGAATGCCTGATCGGCACATGGCGGCGGCGGTCAGAGCTTGCGCCCGATAGCTAGAACCAGAAGACAAAGCGAAGCCGGTCGCCCGGCTTCGCCCGTCGCAACCCAAACAGACTTACTTGCTGATCGACGCGACGACGCCGGCGCCAACGGTCCGCCCACCCTCGCGGATGGCGAAGCGCAGACCTTCGTCCATGGCGATCGGGGCGATCAGCTCGACGTCCATGGCGACGTTGTCGCCCGGCATCACCATCTCCACGCCTTCCGGCAGCGAGACCATGCCCGTCACGTCGGTCGTGCGGAAATAGAACTGCGGACGGTAGTTGGTGAAGAACGGCGTGTGACGACCGCCCTCCTCCTTCGTCAGGATGTAGGCTTCGGCCTTGAACTTCGTGTGCGGGGTGATCGAACCCGGCTTGGCCAGAACCTGGCCGCGCTCGACGTCTTCACGCTTCGTGCCACGCAGCAGCGCGCCGATGTTGTCGCCCGCTTGCCCGGAGTCGAGCAGCTTGCGGAACATTTCAACGCCGGTCACGGTCGTCTTCACCGTGGCCTTCAGGCCGACGATCTCGACTTCCTCGCCGACCTTGACGATGCCGCGCTCGACGCGACCCGTCACCACCGTGCCACGACCCGAGATCGAGAACACGTCTTCGATCGGCATCAGGAACGGACGGTCAACCGGACGCTCCGGCTGCGGGATGTACTCGTCGACCGTCTTCATCAGGGCCAAAACCGCTTCGCGACCGATTTCCGGCGAACGGTCTTCCAGCGCGCACAGCGCCGAACCCTTGGTGATCGGAATGTCGTCGCCCGGGAACTGGTAGGACGAGAGCAGCTCGCGCACTTCCAGCTCGACCAGCTCCAGCAGCTCCTCGTCGTCGACCATGTCGACCTTGTTCATGAACACGACCAGCGCCGGGACGCCGACCTGACGGGCGAGCAGGATGTGCTCGCGCGTCTGCGGCATCGGGCCGTCAGCCGCCGACACGACCAGGATCGCGCCGTCCATCTGCGCCGCGCCGGTGATCATGTTCTTCACATAATCGGCGTGGCCGGGGCAATCGACGTGCGCGTAGTGGCGGTTGGCCGTCTCATACTCGACGTGCGCCGTCGAGATCGTGATGCCGCGCGCCTTCTCTTCCGGCGCCTTGTCGATCTGGTCGTAAGCGGTGAAGGTCGCGCCGCCGGATTCCGCCAGCACCTTCGTGATCGCCGCCGTCAGCGACGTCTTGCCGTGGTCGACGTGGCCGATCGTGCCAACGTTGCAGTGCGGCTTGTTCCGCTC
>Ga0209373_10000820_pt1 | contig 42964 bp, 42 predicted proteins | sample Higcelweek5metaG_FD_187173 | JGI IMG/M metagenome (GOLD analysis project Ga0209373, IMG submission 187173) | Freshwater pond sediment microbial communities from the University of Edinburgh, under environmental carbon perturbations - High... | ecosystem: Environmental > Aquatic > Freshwater >... | reverse complement strand
GATTATCAAAAAATCTGCAATATAACAGAAATTCAAGAAATAAAAATATCTAAACCTATGTCTTATTAAATTTTTCCAAAATGGCAACAAGATTTTTAAAAGTTTATTCTCAAGAAGGTGTTCAACAGGCTCTTGAAGAAGGATTCAGTGTCGGTGTTATCGGTGAAATAAAACCAGAAACCGATAAGGTAACAATACCTCATGAGGTTAACCCAGCTTACGACCCACCACGTAATCCTAGTGGAAAAATTATAGGATATAATATAAATAGGGTTTATGAGCAATCATAAAATTAAAGCCTAGTACCTAACGGGAACGGCTTTTTGTTTTATATAATTCTTAATTCCCCAAATCCCCTTATACTATCTATAACCTGATTCCAATTTGAACTACTTAGGGTCACAGTTGACTTTTTTAATAAAAATTGTATTATAACCTTAACTAAGGTTCTTTGCTATATTATTTAATTGGTTTTCAGAGGAAACTTATATTTCTTGTGATAACCAATTAAATAGCTTAAAAATGATAAAAAAAGTTGAGCATCTTTGTAAGGAATATTTGCTATCCAAAGAAAACCATGATCTTTATCAACCATGGAAAGATATTGCATATTGCATTCATGGAAGAATAGAATATGAAATTTTAAGATTATACGAAGAAGATCCACTCCAAACCTTAAATGAATTCTGTATACAAAAGTCGAAATCATACCGTAGTGGACTTTGTGTTAATATTAATAATATTTCAAAAGAATTTTGGATACCAAATTATTTTATTGAAAGTATTAATAAATGGAGAGAAAATTTTGAAATTTTTGACCATGATGAATTCAATGCTGTATGGGGATCGTGCATTGATAGCTTAGAAATTAGTAATTTAGTCAACAGGGTGTTGTATAACAGAGACGAAAACCGTGTTTTAATTGGAGATAAATTTGATTTATTTCTTAATAATTCTTCTTGGAGAAGTGATGCTAAAAAGTATTCAATCTTACTTGTTGAAGATATATTAAAAAGAGATAAAAAAAATTATGTTGATAGTTATTCAGATTCAGTTAACTATGTTGCTAAATTGTACCTAAATCAAATGATTTAAAATAAAATCATTAATATGCTAAAAGCTGCAGATTAAAACCTGTGGCTTTTTTATTACCTAAACTTAAATTTTCATTAATTCCTTTATATTCTCTACAATCTGGTTCCAATTCCAACCCCCTAGGGTCACCATCAACAGCTAGCACGAGAAGGCTTAATTTTAAGTCTTTTTTCGTTTATAAAATTTTGCACCCTTCTAGGAATCGAACTAAAAAATAATAGACAACTCTATAATTTTATGTTAATGTTTGTATAAAATTTGTAATAGTAATCACAATTTAATAATGACAAAATGGAAGACAACTATTCTAAAAGAGGTGTATCATCTGCAAAGGAAGATGTGCACAGTGCAATTAAAAATTTGAGTAAGGGAATTTTTCCAAACTCATTTTGTAAAATTTTACCAGATTTCTTGGCTAATGACCCAGAATATTGTGTCATCATGCATGCAGATGGTGCTGGAACTAAAGGCTCATTAGCCTATCTCTATTGGAAAGAAACTGGTGATATTTCAGTTTTCAAAGGAATATCGCAAGATTCAATTGTAATGAATATCGATGACATAATGTGCGTCGGTGCAACCAACGGAACCATATTAATTTCTTCGGCAATCGGAAGGAATAAGCATCTTATTCCTGGCGATGTTATTGCTGAGTTAATAAATGGAGCCGAAGAGTTTTATGAAGTGCTAAGAAAATTTGGCATTAATATCGAAAACTCTGGTGGCGAAACAGCTGACCTTGGCGACATAGTAAGGACTATTGTAGTAGACAATACTATCGTTTGCCGAGTTAAAAAATCAGATATCATTAACATTGATATTAAACCTGGCGATCGTGTTGTGGCACTTTCTTCTTTTGGAAAAGCCTCTTATGAAGAATTTTACAATTCTGGAATGGGAAGTAATGGGCTTACATCTGGAAGGCATGATATTTTCTGTGATGATTACATAGATAAATATCCTGAGACTTTTAATCCAATTTTATTGAAAGAGTGCCCTGAACTTGTTTATCGAGGTAAACGAAAAGTTACCGATATTATTAATTTTGGTCTCTGTTTTGAACCAAAAGATGAATTAACTTTCGGTAAATTTGTTCTCTCACCCACAAGAACTTATGCTCCCGTAGTAAAACAAATCCTTGAAGAAATTCCAAGAGAAAAAATTCACGGAATCATTCATAATTCTGGAGGAGGTCAAACTAAGGTTTTGAATTTTATTCAAGGAATCCATGTTGTAAAAAATTTGACTGGATCAGTTGCTCCTTTGTTTGAAATTATTCAAAATGAAACAAACACTACATCTCGTGAAATGTACAAAACATTTAACATGGGTTACAGAATGGAGATTTATTGCGACGATGAAACTGCTAACAAAATAATTGGCATAGCTAACAGTTTCAATATTGACGCCAAATTTGTTGGGACTGTATTTGAATCAGAAACAGCAAAAGTCACCATTCATAATGGTGATAATACTGAAGTATATGAAAAATAATTAACCTGCTTATTAACAGAAAACCTGTTTTAAGCAGGTTTTCTTTTTTATTACTGAACTATTAATATTATTGACAAATACATTCATAAAAAGTAATCTAAAGAAAATGTAAATTCTAAAAAATTAGATATGGGAGCAAAAGTACAAGCTATTAAAGTTGTTTGTCATGGAGATATCGTGATACTTCCATTACAAGAAAATTTAAAAAAGGAGGGGGTGGAATCTCCAGAGGAACTTATGGAAAAATGGTTTCCAAAAGGATGGTTTAATAATCATTTTGAGTTGATCGAAACAGAAGTTGAGAGGCCTGATGACTTAATGGAATGTCCAAGCTTCAATATTATCTGTTTTAAAGAAAAAATGCACATAGGTTGGGGAACTCATTTTTCTTGTTGGTTTGCTTATGAATTTTGGTAAACTAAGTGAACTGTATTTAGTCACAAACAGACTCTATTAGGTGGGCAGATAATGCCCACCTATTTTTGTATTATGTTTCTGTTTTATTTTTATGTTATAATCATTTTATATGAATAAAAGACAAATTGCTTTAATTGTTCTCGATGGCTGGGGATACAGAGAAGATAGAAAAGATAATGCTATTGCACAGGCTAATAAGCCTGTATTTGATAATTTATGGGCCAATTATCCGCACACTCTTTTAGAAGCCTCTGGTGTTGCTGTAGGGTTGCCAGAGGGTCAAATGGGTAATAGTGAAGTGGGTCATATGATTATAGGAGCGGGTAAAGTTCTATATCAAGATTTAGTAAGAATTGATAAAGAAATAAAAGATGGAGATTTTAATAAAAATGAATCATTCCAAAAACTTTTTAATCATGTAAAAGAGAACAACTCTACACTTCATATTATGGGGCTTCTTTCGGACGGAGGAGTGCATAGTCACATATCTCATTTGTTTGCATTTTTAAAATTAGCAAAAGATAATAATGTCTCACGAGTTGCTATTCATGTTTTTACTGATGGTCGTGATGTTCCACCACAGAGTGCAAGTCTATATATAAAACAGCTCGAAGATAAGATAAAAGAAATCGGTGTAGGACATATAGCCACTGTTTCTGGGCGTTTTTATGCGATGGATCGAGATAAAAATTGGGATAGATTAGCCAAAGCAGAAGATGTTATATGGAGGGGAGAAGGTGAGGTTTGTAATATAGATCCAAGCTTGTATGTAGAAGATTTGTATAAAGAAGGTAAAGTTGATGAACATTTAGTCCCATTTGTTTGTATTGGAGAGAATAATGAGAAATATTTATTAACCAAAAATGATGGAGTGTTCTTTTTTAATTTTAGAGCAGACAGAGCTAGGGAGATGACAAGTAGGATTATTGAAAAGAAATATGAAGATAATATTTGTTTTGTAACTATGACTGATTATGGAGAAGAATATAAAACAATAGTTGCATATCCTCCTATAAAAATTGATACCACCTTAGCAAAAGAAATATCTGAAAATAATTTAACTCAAGCTCATGTGGCGGAAACTGAAAAGTTTGCTCACGCAACTTATTTTCTTAATGGTGGTACTGAGGTTCTGTATAAAGGAGAAGAACACATTCTTGTTCCTAGTCGTAAAGATATTCAGACTTATGACCTTGCTCCAAAAATGTCAGCTGAAGGTGTTGCTGATAAAGTTATAGAACAAATAAAAAATGGTACAGACTTCGTTTTTGTAAATTTTGCCAATGCTGATATGGTTGGACACACAGCAGATGTTCCTGCTATAATCACAGCAATAGAAGAGGTAGATAAACAGCTGGGAAGAATAATTGAAGAGCTTAAAATCACTGGAGGGGTCGCGTGTATAACTGCAGACCATGGTAACGCGGAGATAAATATAGACCAGATTACAGGAGAAAGACACACATCTCATACTACAGATCTTGTACCTTTCATTATTACGGATAGTAGTAAAGATTTGAAAGAAAAGGGGAGTTTGGTAGATGTAACTCCAACAATTTTAGATTTGTTTGAATTAAAAAAGCCAGAAGATATGACAGGGGAGAGCTTGATTTTATAATTGAAAGTATTAATTAAATTGTGTATAATCTGTACTGCAGGGAGGGTTGGCAGAGAGGTTGAATGCACCGCTTTCGAAAAGCGGAATCCCTGAAAAGGGATCACAGGTTCAAATCCTGTACCCTCCGCAGTCAATACAAGTATTTAATTATGCGCGGTTAGCTCAGTTGGTAGAGCGCGTCATTGACGTTGACGATGTCAGAGGTTCGAATCCTCTATCGCGCACCATAATAAAATCACCCCGACTTTAGTCGGGGTGATTTTATTTATTCTTATGAATCCAGATGTATATATCTTCTAGGGCTTTAACTGCATCTCCGCATGCGATATTGTTCTGGTGGTATTTGCCATTTGAGCAATCTCCAGCAGCCCAGATTCCTTCAGTTGAAGACATTTGAGAAGTAGGATCTACTATTATTTTACCTATATTATCTAAATTCACTACACTATTAACAAAATCAGTATTTGGTGTTTGTCCTATTTCTACAAAGATGCCGTTTGCTTCTATTGTGTGTTCCTCTGCTGTTTCTTTATCTTTATAAGTAAGACTTTTTACAAAATTATCTCCATCAACTCTTATAATTTCGGCATTTGTAATAGTTTTGAATTTAGGGTTCTCTAATAATTTATCTACTGTTATTTTGTCGGCTCTAAATTCTTTACTTCTATGTATAAGAGTTACACTTTTACAATAAGCTAAAAGTTGTGCTGATGACTCAAACCCAGCATTACCACCACCAATAACTAACACATCTTGCATTTCAAACATAGGACCATCACAAGAAGCACAGTAAGTTATACCTTTGTGTTCATACTTATCGGCATTTATTACTTCTAATTTCTTTCTACTACTACCGGTTGTTACTAGTAAGGCTAGTGTTTGAAAAGTTTTACCAGATTCTGCTTCTACTGTTATAATTTTCCCATCTTTTTGGACATTTATTATTTTTTCGCCTTCTATAATATCTAAAAAGGGTCCTTTATAAAAGAGAACATGTTTCTTAATGTTATCAGCTAATTCCTGACCTCCTATTTCTGGAGTTCCTATCCAATTAAAAATTTTCTCAGATACGGCTGATTGTCCAGAAAAGTCCGAAGTGATAATTGCTGTTTTTAATTGTTTCCTTGCTGAGTATACAGATGCTGAACCTCCAGCTGGACCACCACCTAAAATAATTAAATCGTACATATTGATATTTCTAATAGTTATTTTAACTACTATTAGTTTATTATATAATTAATAGTCTTATTATATCATAAGAATAATTATGTTCTATATTTTAATTTAATTATAAAATGCGTCGATTGCACGACGCATTTTATAATATAATAATTAGTATTATTTTTTTCTTCTTAAGAAGGCAGGGACTGTACTCCAGTCGTCTGTATCGTCTATAAACAAATCATCTTCTTTTTCTTTCTCTTTTTCAATTTTTTTGATATATTCGTTTGAAGTTTCTTTTACTTGTTCTTTAGGGATAATTTTTGCTGGTTCTTCTTTAGGAAGTGCTTGTTGTTGCTCTGACTGCCTTTGGTTTATTTGGAAAAGTGAACGTTTGGGCATATCAGTGGGGAATCCTGTTGCAATAACTGTAACTTTCATCTCTCCTTTTTTTAACTTCTCATCATTGATAGTACCAAATATAACCTTAGCATCTTTATCGATAGATTCAGTTATGATTTTAGCTGACTCTTGTATTTCGTGAATAGTTAAGTCGTCACTACCAGAGATTGCAAATAAGACTCCTTTAGCTCCTGATATAGAAAGATCAAGGAGAGGGGAATTAATAGCTTGAAGAGCTGCTTTCTCTGCACGTCCTTCTCCAGCAGAAATACCTACTCCCATAAGGGCGCTACCAGCATCAGACATAACAGCTTTAATATCAGCAAAGTCCACATTTATCATTCCTGGAGTTGTAATAAGCTCTGATATTCCTTCAACTGCTTGTTTAAGTACTTCATCACAAAGAGCAAAAGCTTGTTTAAATCCAACATCTTTCCCAGAGATAACTATAAGCCTATCATTTGGTATTATAAGGATAGCATCAACTTCTTTTTCTAAAAGTTCAAGTCCTGATTCTGCTAGTCTCATTCTTTGATTACCTTCAAAAGAGAAAGGTTTTGTAACTACTGCTACTGTGAGTATTCCTTGTTCTTTGGCTGCTTGAGCTACGATAGGGGCAGCTCCTGTTCCTGTTCCTCCACCCATACCACATGCGATGAATACCATATCGGCACCTTTTATCGCATCTTGGATTTCAGCTTTTGTTTCTTCTGCTGCACGACGACCTACTTCTGGATTCATTCCAGCACCTAGTCCTTTTGTTAGATTTTTACCTAAGTGAATTTTTTTATCAGCTAGTGAGTTATGTAAGTCTTGAGTGTCTGTATTCATTACTATGAATTCAACCCCTTTAACTTTTGAGTTTATCATGTGGTTAAGAGCGTTCTTTCCTGAGCCACCTACTCCGATGACTTTAATTCTAGCAAATGATTCTATTTCTGGATTTATTTTAGGCATATAAAATGTAATAATTAATTGTTAATATTAATTCAAAAACTTTCCCTTATTGGGTTTGTCGACATACTTAGATGTATATATAGTACCAATTAAATTGATAAATGAAAACCCCTTGACTTTGTATATAAACATGCTAGAATATAAGATAAAATATGGAGTTATTTAAAACAAACTTAAAAATATACTGTTATGAAAAAATTTTTAAAATATTGCGGGGAGAAAATCCATCATATCTTTACATGGATAATAATTTCTTTATGTGGATCAAGTCTAATTACTAGTTTAGTATTTGGGAATACTTGGAATTTATATTCACAGATTTTATTTTCTACTCTCACTTTAATTTTTGTAATTCTTTTATCTTATAAAGATTACAAAAATTATCTCTATCAAGAGAAGCAAGAATTACTTCCTGAAAATCAATTTAAAAAAGTAATTGCTTTAATTGAAGAGAAAGGATACCTACTTCTTGCAAGTCAAAATAGAGTAAAAGCACTTGAAGGAGAAATAACAATACTTAAACATGAAATTATTTCTTTGGCAGAAAAGAGAATTAAAATTGAAGAAGAAATTAAATTTTCGGCCAAATAATTTGGTGTGGAAATAAAAAATAATCGCATGCCGTATGGCATGCGATTTTTTAAGGAAGTAGTTGAGATAAAGCAGATTTGATTGTGGCTTTAATTTTGTTTAGGAAGTCATTATTGTCTTCATTCTGTTCTTTTGTATTTTTGTCGTTCAGATAGAGGGTAAGTCCAAAAGTTGTGTACCATGAGCCGTCACGGATTTTTAATTTATTATTTATAGATAAATCAGACGGGCCTATTTTTATAGGGAGCTTTAACTCTCTTTTTGCAATCTGTTCGATGTTGTTTATGTGAGAACCTCCTCCAGTTATAATAACTCCAGCAGGTAGGAGCTCATTTCTACGGATTCTTTTTAAATGATTTTCTACAAGTTCGAAAATATCTACCAGTCTGGCTTCTATAATTTCATCTATTTTTTTCTTGGGGAAATCTCCACCCACAACACTACCTAGTTTTACACTTTCAGCTTCATCCATATTGATACGAAGTCCAAGAGCGACATCTTTAGTAATATCCATACTACCAATAGAAAATACTTGCAAAGAGAGAAGAAGATTATTTTCAAAAACTGCCAATGATACTGTCTCTGCTCCGATATCTAATAATGCACATCCAGCTTCTTTCTGTTTGTTGTTTAGGAGAATCATCGAACTCGCTAGTGGGGAAGGTACAATGTCGATAATCTCTATACCTGCCAATCCGAAAACAGTTACAAGATCTTCTATGTTTTGTTTAAGGCATGTAATATATAATGTCTTAACTTCAAGTTTAATACCTTTCATTCCTTCTGGTCTTCCATATATTTCTTTACCATCTAGTTTATAAGAAATAGGTATAGCTTGGATTATTTTTTTATTTGGTATTTCTAGATTTTCTTGACTATTTGTCAGAGCTTTTTTTGTATCAAATTCGGTGATTTCTTGGTCTGCCTTGGATATAATAACTGATCCATTTGAAATTATAGAACTAAGACTTATACCTCCAATAGAAACAACAGCTTGGCGTATTCTCATTCCTGATGTGGTCTCAGCTTGTTTGATGGCTTTCTTTATACTCGAAGCTACTCTGTCTGTATTTCTTATATATCCAAGTCTCATTCCTTCACTAGGAGCAGTACCAGTACCAAGTGTACAAGGGAAGCCAGTTTCTTTGTCATAGCTAACAACCGCTACACGGGTTGAATGTGTACCGATATCTACACCAACTGTTATTTTATTCTTGGTCATGATAAAAAAGATTAAGAGAATTTTTTTAGAAATTTTTTCTCCTGTTTTTCCATTATAGCACCATGATCGTATCCTTTCAAATGCAATAATCCGTGGATAACTAAAAATTTTAAAAATTCTTTATATGTCATATTAAAGAGTGGATAATCTTTCTTAACTTTTGATAGATCAATAGTTATTTCTCCTGAGGTTTCAGAAAGAGGGAATGAAAGAATATTTGTAGTTGTGTTGATTCCTCTTAGTTTTGAATTTAATTCTTTTTGTTTTTTAGAACTAATAAAACTAATTCCAAATTCGTATTCTTTTCCTAGAATAGTTTCTTTCATTTGAACAAAAGGCAAGCGTGGAAGCTTGCCTTTTGTTTTATTTGAAATGATACATGATGCGACTTCCATAAAGTGTTATTACTTACTGCCGAATCTTTTTGTTTTAACTACTCCTTTTCCTAACTTTGCTAATCTTTCGTATTCTTTGCGACGGGTTAGTCTTTTGAGTTTGCCTGCTTTGACTTTAAGTTTAGATAAAGCTCTTTCATTGTAGCGTTTACCTTTAACCTTCTGGATTATTCCAGACTCTTGAACTTTTCGGCTAAATCGACGAATAAGATTTGTATTACTCTCACTTGTATTTTTCTTTACTTCTATTACTGTTACCATAGTAGTGTTATATTAACATAAAAAATAATCCAACGCAAGAAGTTTGTAATTATTATCTGTATTTATAGTAAATCCTCAGGGTCAATATTTACAGAAAAAGCAAATGGTAAACGAGAAAGAACCAGTGCTAGATTCTCATCAACCATAGATTTTTGACTAAAAGGTACAGGCCAAATCTTCGGATCAATTTTAATTACGGTGTTTGTTACGTATTCACCTTTAACTTTTCCAATGAAAGCACTAAAAATTTGTGGGTCATAATTTTCTAAAGTTTTATTTAGAAATATTCTAGCCTTTTCTGTTTCTTCTTTGTTTCCAGTAAAAGTTATTTTTATAAGTTTTTTGAAAGGTGGGTATCCAAATATTTCTCTTTCTTTTAAATCTTGTCGGAAAAGTGGAAGGACATTACCAGAAAGAATATACTCAAGAATTATATTTTCTGGATTTCTTGTCTGAATTATTAAATTATTTAAAGTTATAAAATTAAGTCTTTCTATTATATGTAGAACTTTTTGAGTCATATTAAAGCTTGGTATCGAGAAAAGTCCATCAAGGGATGTAATTATACTATGAGGTATTGGTTCATGTATGTAGGAGAAAGCCATTTCTGTACCAATTAGAATACTCCCTGGATTTTTTTCAAATTTTATTATAGCTTCGCGGGCTTCTTTGTCTGTAGTATTTTCTTTATCTATTTGTATTACTAAAGTATCTTCATGTAAATTTTTTATTTCTTCATAAATTCTATCTGTACCTATGCCAAGTGGTGTTAGATTCCAGCTCTGACAAAGAGGACAACGGACTTCAGTTGTTTCTTTTCTTCCGCATTTATTACACATAAATATTCTTTTAGTTGTACCTCTGTTTGCTGTCATTTGTTTTGTCCCATAAAGAACAATTGGTGTTGAACATGATGGACAAGTGAGCGTGTGTCCACAATCATTACAGGCTGTTACGGGGGCTAAGCCTTTTCTTGATGTATATATAAAGACAGATTCTTTGTTTTCTTTTGCGTACTCTAGAAGTCTTTTTGTTTTATCTCCAAAAATTTCAAATTTCTTATTGCCTTTTTCTTCAAATTCCTTTTTCATATCGATAAGGAATTGTCTTTTGGGTTCTTTTAATCGAAATGAAGGTGAAGCTACTTCTCCAAGTTCACCAATCTCGTGTCGGTGGAGCGTCTCGGGTCTTAACAATGTGTCACCTATGATTAATTTCCATTTATTAATGGAAGATAGAACTTCAACAAAACTTCGAATATCAAGAAATGGTCTTCTGTATTGTTTGTATGATTCAGAACTTTCGTGTTCAAGAATCATAGTTTTAATGTCATTCCTTGGAATAGAGGTGAAAGCCCCAGTTGCTATTATGAGTATAGGGTGGTCTTCTGTTATGGATTTATTGTATGAATTAATTATTGCCTTTTTAGGTAACTCACTGTGGAAAGTATAAACATACGATTCGATGCCTTTAGAAAGCTCTCTGCTAAAAAGTTTAATATCGTATAATGTTGGGACTACAATAAACACTGATTCTTTTTTTGCAAAAGCTTCACGGATTAAAGTTTTATACCAGCTTAGACGATCTTCTTGAGGGGCTTGAAAAATAACTTTTTCATTTTTAATATTTTCATCTATTATCTTTATTTCTTCAATTTTATTTTTCTTAAGTTCGGTTATGTTTTCAAGAAATAATTTAGGGAGAAGAGAATCAATAATTACACCAGTATTACTATTAGTATAATATTTCATTCTTTCACAAGCTGTGAAAAAGCTTTGGGTAAAAGGGGAGGGTCCTTTAATGTTTATTATTTTTTTTAATTGATAATCTTTATTTTTAATCTCAGATTTTAAATTGTGCGCTTCTTCTATATCTACAACTATGGCATCTATGGTTTTAAGACGAATAGGAACAACAACAACAGAACCAAGTTCTATGTGTTTTGCAGAAAAATAAGTTAAGTATTCTACTTGAATGCCTTTTTTAATGGGTACTACTGTCAAAATATACATAATTATATGGTAGCATATTTCTTTTAAAACTTGCACTTGCACCTTAGGCTCACCTGTAATGTTATTGACAGATAAACTTATATATGATAAAATATGAGAGAATTTGAAACATTTAAAAAGAAAAAGATATGAAGAAAGTTATTTTAATTTTGATGGTCGCAATAATAGTTTTCTTAAATAGTCAAGAATCTTTTGCGAAAAATGACGACACTACTAAAGTCCTTATGTCTATATCAGACACAATAAGTGTTGGGAATAATACTTACTATATTATTAATTTCCATAAAAAAGGAAATTACTTAGATGTAATTACTTTTATAAAAACAAACAAGTATGATTTTCCGAGTTTGTCAGGTCTCGAAGATATCAAACCTTACGTAAGTGGAGTTGCGATATTGGGCCCGAGTGATTTCAATAGTCTTTTTTGTGTAAACGGAAAATACTATATTGATTACATCACAGAAGAGGGAGACCTTCGTAGGTGTTCTTTTTGGAAGGAATTTGGTAAGAAATGGTTCATTTTTGGACCATCTATTAACAGATTTCTCGTGTTGAAGAAATAGAATAGATTTTTTTAAACCAGTTATTACTTAGAGTAAGAGCTGGTTTTTTATTTTATATGTTGACTTTTTTATAAAACATGGTAAGATTTATTTGAAATTTTGAGTGTTAATTAAAAAGTAAAATATGAAAGCAAAGATTGTGTTATTGGTGTTAATAATTTTTCTTTTTTCAAGTTGTAGTATTTTAAAAACTGCAGAATGGAGACAAGAAAATTTTGAATGTAAGCCTGAAATGAATCAATTTGATTATAATATTAAGGCTATGGAAAATAGTCAAAAATATTTTTATGGCCCCTTTGTCCCAGAATCTGTTCTTTATAGAGAGACTTCTTATAAATTAAAATTGGAATATACAATAGCAAACAAGATTGCTATAAAGGAGGCTAAGAAAGAAGAACAGAAAAAGATTGCTAAAAAGTCTGGTGTCAAAAAGAATAAATATAAAAAGAAAAATAGTTAGGAAGTGGAGAAATGTTTTAAAAGCTTATCATAAAGATAGGCTTTTCTTTTTCTTTAATTTATTAATTTTTGTGCTATAATCGGTTTACTTATGGGATTCGTATCAAAGAAATTAGGGATAGATTTAGGAACAGCCAATACTTTGGTTTATTTACCTGGTAAAGGTATAGTCTTAAATGAGCCTTCAGTTGTTGCTGTTTCTGAACAAGATAATAGTATTCTTGCTATTGGGCTTGAAGCAAAAGACATGATAGGGAAAACTCCTGAGAGTATTATCGTATATCGACCAATGAAAGATGGGGTGATAGCTGACTATAGAGTAACAGAAGCGATGCTTCGATATTTTATCGGGAAAACCTTAGGTAAATACAATCTATTTAAACCTGATGTTATGGTTTCTGTCCCTGCTGGGATAACTTCGACAGAAAGGCGTGCTGTTGTTGAAGCTGCTATTCGAGCGGGTGCTCGTAATGCTTATGTAGTCAAAGAGCCAATCTTGGCAGCTATTGGAGCAGGAATTCCTATTCATGAATCAAAAGGTAGTATGATAATGGATATTGGTGGTGGAACTACTGATGTCGCAGTTATATCTCTTGGGGGTATCGTTGCATCAACTTCTGTTAAGTGTGCTGGAGATAAGCTTGATCAAGCAATAACTGATTACATTAAGAAAACTTTTAATCTTGCTATTGGAGATAAAACAGCCGAGGCAATTAAAATTAAAATTGGAGCAGCCATTCCTCTTGAAGAAGAAATCACTATAACAATAAAAGGAAGAGATTTTATTCAAGGGCTCCCTAGGACAGCACAAATTTCTACCAATGAAATAGTAAGAGCGATAGACAAAGAGCTTAAGATAATGATAGGAGCCATTAAAGATGTACTTTCTCAAACTCCACCAGAGCTTGCCGCTGATATTATCGATGATGGTATCATAATGACAGGAGGATCGGCTCAGCTTCGCAATCTTGCAGATTTAGTTTACAGAAGGACTGGTGTAAAAGCCAGAGTTGCAGATGAATCCATACTTTGTGTCGCTAAAGGAACAGGAGAGGCTCTTCATCACTTAGATACTTATAAGAAAACTATAATTAGTAAGAAATAATAAAATGACTTTCAAAAAATTTGCACGAAATACTTTTCGATTTTTTCTCTACGCTTTTGCTATCATAGGATTTCTTTTTACAGGTGTATTCTTGGCTATGAAGCTTCATTTGACGGATGTAAAGGGGAGTATCGATTCTAGGAATTCTTTTTATAAAGAAGTAAGAAATACTAAATCTAGAATGGATATTGCGAATTCAAATGCTTCATATATAGAAAATGCAGAATGGATGAACTCTACAGAGTGGAGCACTCTTAAGAATGGGGTTATTAAAGATAAAGATTTGATTTTAAAAGTTAGTAAAGAGAGTGGAGTTTCTTCTAGACTTATAGTTTCTAGTATTATCTCAGAGCAGTTAAGATTTTTTACTTCGAATCGTGAATCTTTTAAAAAGTATTTTGAACCATTAAAAATTTTAGGGACTTATACTCAATTCTCTTATGGTATTTCTGGTATAAAAATGGAGACAGCAAAACAGATTGAAAATAATTTAAAAGATTCTACTAGCCCATTTTATTTGGGGAAAGATTATGAAAATATTTTAAATTATAAAGACATGACGGATGTAGATACTCAAAGATTAAATCGCTTTACAGATAGTCATGACCATTATTATTCATATTTATATACAGCTCTTTATATAAAACAAATATTGAATCAATGGCAAAAAGCAGGATACTCAATAGATAATAGGCCTGAGGTTTTGGCCACAATATTTAATCTTGGTTTTTATAAATCAATTCCAAAAGAAAATCCAGATGTAGGCGGGTCTGTTATAACTATAAATAATAAGGACTACACTTTCGGAGGTCTTGCTTATGACTTTTACTATTCACAAGAACTTTCAGACATTTTCCCAATCGAATAATATTTTGTCCTTCATTTTGATGGACTAATATATAGGGGATTTTTGGAGATGAATAATGTATAATGAAGAATATGGAATTTAAAAATCTATTTCCAGATGTTTTATATCATAGTTATATAGTAGAAGGTGAACCTACTTCTACTTCTTTTGCTTTGTGTGAATTTTTAAAAAATAAAGAGGGGAATCAGATAGAAATTCTTTGCCAGAATTATGATTCTTTTAATATTTCTGACAGTGAGCTTATAAAAGAATGGCATTCTCATAAAAGTGTAGATGAAAATAAAAGAATGTGTATTATCGCTACAAAATTTATTAACCATGAAGCAGAGAGAACATTACTCAAAATGATAGAAGAGCCAGCTCCGAATACTCACTTTTTTATCATAGTTCCTAATTCTAAAGTTTTACTTGATACTATTCGTTCTAGAACTCATACAATAAAATCAAATTCCCCAAAGGCCGGTCCTTTGGGAGTACCCAAAAGACCGGCCTTTGGTCCAGATGATAATTTAATCGAAAAAGAAGCTAAAAATTTCTTGAAAGCACCTCTGAAAGATAAATTTGAATTTATAGAGAAGTTAGTTAAATCTCATAAAGATGAGGATTTGGATAGTGGGGGGTTGAGATATCATGCGATAGGATTACTAAATGAAATAGAAAAAGATGTCTATGATAAATGGCAGAAGAATAAAACAGATAAAAATTTAATTAATATCTTGGAAGAAATAACAGAAAAACGAAATTATTTAAATACTCCTGGTGCTTCTGTTAAAATGATTTTGGAACATATAGCAATAGTACTTGAATAAAGTTTTGGTGTTTGATTATATTAGATTTGCTATTTGTTTTTATTTGTGTTAGATTTCTTATTAATAAAGTTATTTTTATTTGAAAATGAAAGGAGGAATTATGACTCTGTATGTTGTTTTTCTGTCCATCGTTTATACCTCCGTTCTATATTTTGGTGGTGAATTTTATCCATTAGATAGATTCAGTATCATTAAATATGGATATGGTCAGCCTGTATTTGGTTATTTACGACCAATACTTAATTCACTATTTTTGAAGAGATCGGAATTTGGTGATACTCGGCTACGGCTATTTGGTTATGAACGGTGAGACACACCTACCTACCATCATTGATGGAATTCTCTAAGTAATTTATTACTGCTCTTCCTTAGCAGATATTTAATTATCAAAGTACAAATTACTAAAGAATAAATGAAAAGAGTAATGAGAAATATGTTGTCAATGATAAATATATTGTCTTTGTTTATATTAACAACATTCATTATGGGTATCGTGTGTCTATAAACATTCTTTTCAAGGCTGAGGCAAAACTTAAGTATGCCAGCGAGATGTCTAACAAAAAAGCCCCATAAATGGGGCTTTTGTTTTTAATTTAAATTTTTTAATTTCACATATATTCCATGTTTTTTAATATATGGAATCATAATTCTAAATATCTTTTCGATATCAGGGTGTCCACAATTCTGGTAAGTATCAGAATTCCCAATAATAATCATTTCTTTCTTGGCTCGTGTGTATGTCACACGAATTCGACGATGGTCATTATTAAAGCCGATATTGTTGTATTCATTACTTCTTACCATAGAAATAAAGACAAAATCTTTCTCACCACCTTGGACTGAATCCACTGTGACGACAAGTTCATTTAATATTTCGTCAATATTCTCTGGGGTAATTTGTCCATTAAGACTCTCGCAATATAGCAGATCTTTCCTTAGCTCTCTCTGAAAGAGTTTCACTTGGCTTTGGTAGGAGGTTATAATAATAAAGTTTTTAATACTTCCACCATTTTTAATAACACCTACAAGTCTTTGCATAAACTTTTTCTTGAGAAATTTAACTTCAATTTTGTTGAAGCTTGAAGTTCCATCTTTTTGATTTACAGCTTTTTCTACTTCTTTGGTGTCATAGAAAACTATCAATCCTTTTTCTTTAGGGTTAAAGTTTCCACATTTTACTTTCGAATTATAGAAAGCACTACTTACTAAGTCAGAAATACCTTTCAGTGATCGATAATTAATATCTAGCAGTATCGAAGGGATAATATTTTTATCAATAATAGTGTTAAAGAATCCATTATTGAATTCTTTAATTACCATTTGTGATTCATCTTCTCCCATCCAGGAAATTTCTTTTTGGAGATATTCCTCAGGCTTTTTAGGAATTTTTATGTTACCAATTTGTTGGTCGTCTAAAACAGCGATTACTTTTGTCGTAGATAGACTTATAGCATGAATATTCTCATGGAAAAATCCTTTTGAAGCTTCTTCTATAATCACAACAACTCTATAAAATCCCATCTCTTTGATATAATTCTCTGCCTGAGAGATATTATCGAGAGTACAACCTATAACTGAAATGTTGCTTGGTTCTCTTTTGGAATTTTTATTTTTCTTTTGGAAAATTTTTGATTCCATTGCAATTTTCTCTTCATTATTCCCAAGCCTTACTATACTTCTGTCGCCGATAATTTTTGAACTTTCAATCAGTAAATTATCTACACCACGATTGGTATGAGAGGTTACAATGACTGTAAAATCTATCTTTACGAATTGTTCTATTACAACAGAAGCAAGAGCTGTTTTACCTGTTCCTGCTGGTCCCTGTATAACACTAAAAAAATTTGGAGATAGACACTCTATAAGAGCTTCTATTTGACTATCATTTCTGAGAATCATTTTAGATCGAGTAGAGAGATTTACCTTTATGCTATTAAAGACGTCTTTGCTAAGTGACATCATATATTGACTATAAGCATTTCTCTCCTGCCAGCGGGTTTTTAAGAATTCCATTGGGGTATCAACATAATGTTTAACATTAACCCTTTCTTTTATTCCCTCAATTAAATCTTTTTGATTATTTGTTTTATAAGATAAATAATCTAATTTAATTACAAAAAAAGAAAAATTGTTCAAAAAATACATCGGAATTTCTGTTGGGAAGATAACCCAAATTTTGTTCTCTTCTATTTTTTTTACAGTTGCATCTATGTTGGATAAAATATCACCTTTTTTGTCTTTAGCGTATAAGGTGATAATAGATCCTTCCTTCATTAAAGGAATTTCGTCGAGTTCATTTGGTGGTCCGTCATATTCAAATTTTAATTGTTTAATTTTCTTTGTTGTTTGAAAGTTAAAATCAACATAAAATTCAAATTTTCTTACTTTATCTATCCAAATTTTTTGCCATTTCAAGTAGTTCAAAGATGTTGGTATAAGATCTTCTACTAAACCATCTATCTTGTCGCTATAAAGACGATAAGAAAAATAGTTTATATCAAACGGCTTACCTGTGTATTCGAATAATTCATTCGAAGGATTATAGACTAACTTTTTTTCTTTTTTGGGAAAATCTCCGAAAATAATTTCTTCGAATTCCTCCCATGATGAGAAGTGGTAGTTGTCGCTATCTTCGAGTCCATAGATTATACTTATAAGAGATGTGAATTTTTCTGATCCACCACCATTTACAAGCATTACTTTAGATTCTGGGAATTGAGCTTTTACTTGCAGGGCAAGCCTAGGGTTGATGTTTACTAATAGGAATCTTTCTCCTGATAATTCCTTTTTATCGTAACTATTAAGATACTGTAGTGTAAGAATGCTCATCCTGTTGATGCCATATCCTTTGCCTGAGAGATAATCACTAAAGATATCGCTCGGAAGTTCTGAAATAATTGTGATTGTTTTCATCATTTCTTTTATTTAAATGTAAAATTACTAGTATTGTTTGTTGATACCTTACAATATATTTGTTTAATTATCAAGTTTGTAAATTTCTTTTGAAAAAATCATTTTTAGTGTAAAATAATACTATGAGTTACAATACAACAAATTTTAAGAGTGAATTAAAAAAGATAGAAGAATGGCTTTCTAAAGAGTATATGCAAGTTCAGACAGGTAGAGCAACACCTATGATACTTGATAGTATTATGGTGGAGAGTTATGGAAGTTTTGGTCCTATTAAGAATATTGCGAGTATTTCTATCGAAGATGCAAAGACTCTTCGTATTGCTCCTTGGGATAAGAGTCAGATAAGAGCGATAGAAAATGCTATCCAAAATGCAAATCTTGGTCTTTCTGTCCTTTCGGATGGGGAAGGTGTCCGTGCTATTTTTCCAATGCTTACAACTGAGAATAAAACAAAACTTGTAAAAATTCTTAAAGATAAACTCGAAGATGCTCGTATAAGTGTCAGAAAAGAAAGACAAAGTGCAATAGATGAGACAGAAGATATGACAGAAGATGAAGTAAAAAGAGCCAAAGAGGAAATTCAGAAATATGTAGATGAAGCGAACAAAAATCTCGAAGCAATATTTGATAAAAAGGAAGTAGATTTAATAAAAAATTAAAGTATGAATATTTTAATTTTCCTTATTATTTTAATAGTTTTAGTTATCTCTCATGAATTTGGGCATTTTATCGTTGCGAAGAAGTCTGGAATAAGGGTAGATGAATTTTCTTTTGGTTTCCCTCCAAAGCTTTTTGGTATTAAGAGAGGAGAAACAACTTATAATTTTAATGCAATACCTTTTGGTGGTTATGTAAAAATTTACGGAGAGAATCCAGATGAAGAAAACATAAATGGTCCAGATAAAGATAGAAGTTTTGTAAACAAACCAAAGAGTATTCAAGCTTTTGTTCTTGTTGCTGGAGTGTTAATGAATTTAATTGTTGCTTGGTTTTTACTCTCAGTTGGTTTTATGTCTGGACTTCCTACTTCTGTTTCAAGTGCTCCTAGTGGAGCTGTTGTTTCTGATCAGGCTTTGACTATCACAAGTGTTGTAGCTGATAGTCCAGCACAAAAAGCAGAATTAAAAACAGGGGATAAAATTTCCAAGATGGTCTCTGGTTTGGATATGTTAGAAAACCCTAGTGATACAAATAGTGTTGTAGATTTTGTGAAAAATCACGGTAATAAAGAAATAAATATTACATATATAAGAGCAAATGAAACAAAAGATGTGATAGTTACTCCAAAAGTTTCAGAGATTAGTGGTGTTCCTGTTATTGGAATTTCTATGGATTTAATTGGTAAATTAAGTTTACCAATTCATAAAGCTATGTGGGAAGGCATGAAGCTAACTTGGCATGTTACAGAAGGAACTGCTGTTGGGTTTTATACTCTTATTCACGATGTTGTTGTGGGTAAGGGAAGTATGGATTCACTTACTGGACCCATTGGCATAGTAGGAGTGGTAGGTGATGCAAGAGAATTTGGCTTTGTTTATCTATTGTCTTTTACTGCTCTTATCTCTGTGAACTTAGCAGTTATCAATCTGATTCCATTCCCAGCACTAGATGGTGGGAGACTTCTCTTTCTCTTAATAGAGAAAATAAAAGGTTCTCGCATTAAGCCAGTCGTTGCAAACTGGGCAAATACTATAGGCTTCGGTATCCTCATGCTCCTTATGGCTGTCATAACCTTTCATGATATTGTGAAATTATTCTAACAAATACCAAAAGTTGCTAGGCAAGGCCTAGCAACTTTTGGTATTTATTTACATTTATCAAAATCTATGATATACTATAAAGAGTAGATAAATGACTTTTCGCCATAGGGCGATTTTATTTTTATAGACAATATTATAATTAAAATTTAAACAATAATGCAACCAAAAGAAATACGAAATATAGCTATAATCGCCCACGTTGACCATGGGAAAACAACTCTAACTGACCAAATGATGAAGCAGTGTGGAATGAATGAAGATGGTGCGACTATGGACTCCAACGCTCTTGAGCTTGAACGCGGTATCACTATATATTCAAAGAACACCTCTGTTAATTATAAAGGTACAAAGATAAATATTGTGGACACTCCTGGTCACGCGGACTTCGGTTCTGAAGTTGAGCGTGTTTTGCGTGCTATCGATTCTGTTCTTTTACTTGTAGATGCTCAAGAAGGTCCTATGCCTCAGACTCGTTTCGTTTTAAAGAAATCACTTGAACTAGGACTTAAACCAATAGTTATAATAAATAAAATAGATAAGCCAGCTGCCGATCCTGCTCGTGTTCACGAAGAAGTCCTTGAACTTTTTATGGAACTTGGTGCAAATGATGAACAGATAGATTTCAAAACGATGTATGCTATAGGAAGACAAGGAATAGCTAAACTTAACCTAGAAGATGATTCAGAAGATTTGACTCCGTTATTTGATTTAATTTTGAGAGAAGTTCCTGAGGCATCTATAAATGCAGATAAGCCTTTCAGTGCTCAGGTCTTTAATCTTGGTTATGATAATTTCTTAGGACGTCTAGCTATTGCCAGACTTTATTCTGGTTCTGTAAAAAGTGGTACACCAATAATGGTAAAAGATTCTGGTGGTAGAATTCGTTCAGCTAAAATTTCTAAAATGTTTACATTTGAAGGAATAGCAAGAAAAGAAGTTGATATTCTAAATACAGGAGATATTGCTATTATTGCGGGTATTCCAGATATATATATAGGAGAAACAATTTGTGATGATAGGGAAACTATCGCACTTCCTTCTATTACTATTGATGAGCCAACTATTTCCTTGAATTTTCTCGTGAATGATTCTCCTTTTGCTGGACGTGAGGGTAAATATGTTACAAGTCGTCAGATAAGAGAGAGACTAGAAAAAGAGCTTGAAATGAACGTTGGTCTTCGAGTTGATTTTGATCATAAAGATGAAGAAGAAATGGCTGAAGGTTTCCTCGTCTACGGAAGAGGTGAATTACACATAGCAGTTCTTCTTGAAAATATGCGTCGTGAAGGATACGAGATTCAAGTTTCTCAACCCCATGTAATTATTAAAGAAGAAAATGGTAAAAAGCTAGAGCCTTATGAAGAAGTCACTATAGATGTTAAAAATGAATTTGCTGGAAGTGTGATAGAAAAATTAACTTCTCGTCGTGGTCTTATAACAAATATGCATGAGAAAGAAGGTATTACTCGTATGTTTATTGAAATCCCAACTCGTGGTTTACTTGGTTATCGTGGGCAATTCGTGGTGGATACTCGCGGTGAGGGAATTCTTGCTTCACGTTTTATCGGATTTAAAGAACACGCAGGGGATATTAAAAAGAGGGATGTAGGTTCTATGACATCTCTTGTTGCTGGTAAAATAATTGGTTTCTCTCTTTGGACTCTTCAAGAAAGAGGTACTCTTTATGTAGAACATGGTGATGATGTCTATGAGGGTATGGTTATCGGTAATGTATTAAAAGGGGATGAAATGGGAGTAAATCCTACAAAGAGTAAACAGCTTTCAAATATGAGATCTTCAGGTACTGATGAAGCCATAAATGTTAAACCACCATTTAAGCTTGATATAGAAAGAGGTTTAGAGATAATGGCAGATGATGAATATTTGGAAATTACACCTAAAAGTACTCGTTTAAGAAAGAAGCTTCTAAGAGAACAAGATAGGTCAAAAGCTAAGAGTTCTAAGAATTAATGTGTTATAATTAATGGTAGTTGACTTTATTTAATTATAATGATATTATCAAAAGTATCAAATTAATATTATATTTAACTTAAAATATTTAACTTAAAAAAAATGGCTAATACAATTACAATAAAACCTAAGCAAGTTACAAAAAGGATTTTATCAGGGCTTCCATCTAGAGCTTATGAAGTTATCGTGAATAGATTTGGACTTACTGATGATGCAGAACGCAAGACTCTTGAAGCTATTGGTAAAAAGTATGGTATAACTCGCGAAAGAGTTCGTCAGATTGAGAATGCTGCTCTTGCTATGATTCGCAAAGGTGAACCTTTTAAGAATGAAAAAGAAGTTTTTGATGAATTACAAAAGCTTATACACACATTAGGTGGGATTGTTTCAGAGCAGGATTTCTTGAACCATGTCAGTAAAGATAAATTAACTCAAAATGTTGTTCATTTATATTTAACTCTTGGAGATGAATTCACAAAACACAAAGAAGATGAACATTTTAATGCAAGGTGGAGTATTGATAGTAATATCTCAGATAAAATTCATGTCACTTTAAAGAAAATATACGATGGTCTTTCAGAGGAGGAACTTATCCAAGAAGGTGAACTCATCTCAAAATTCTTAGATGAGGTTAAAGATCTATCTGAACATTACAAAAATGAAGAAATTGTAAAAAGATGGTTATCTATCTCAAAAAAGATAAGTAAAAATCCTCTTGGAGAATGGGGTAAGACAAATTCATCCATTATTAAAACTAGAGGTGTTAAAGATTATGCTTATCTTATGATGCGCAAACATGGCAGTCCTATGCATTTTAGAGAAGTAGCCAAAGCTGTTGCTGATAATTTCGGAAAGAAATGCCATACTGCAACTTGTCACAATGAATTAATTAAAGATAAGCGTTTTGTTTTGGTAGGGCGTGGTATATATGCTTTATCTGAATGGGGCTATAAGTCTGGGGTTGTTAGAGATGTTATAAAAGAACTCCTAAAGAAAAATGGACCTATGACAAAAGATGATATTGTAGATCAAGTTATGAAAGAAAGATATCTTAAAAAGAATACAATCTTAGTAAACTTGCAAAATTCTAAATATTTTAAAAAGAATAAAAATAATCTATATAGTGTTGCTTAAAATAAAATCCCCAAATATTGGGGATTTTATTTTTCAAATATGTTATAATTAAAAAACATGGAAGGATTTATTTTACAGGTTGGGTTATCAATATTGCCAATTATTTATAAAATAATTTGGTTGATTCTACCTATACCACTATCTTTTATTGCTATCAAATTATGGACTAACTATAGGAATGATCTTTTTCTTGCAAAAGTTAAATGGGTACTTCTTGAAGTTCAGGTTCCTCGTGAAGTTTCTAAAAGTCCAGCTGCTATGGAGCTTATATTTTCTAATGCCTTTTTTCATAAAAATGTAATGAAAGGTTTTTGGGGAAGGTATGTTAAAGGTGCTGCTTGGACATGGTTCTCTTTGGAAATAGTTTCTATTGATGGTAGGATCCATTTTTATATTCGAACACCACAGAATGTCAAAGAGCTGATAGAGACTCAAATCTATGCTCAATATCCACAAGCTAAAGTAGTAGAAGTGGAAGACTATGTATTTAATATTCCTGATTACAGCAAAAATTTAGAATGGAATTTTTGGGGGTTTGAATTTAAAAAACAAAAAGATGATTTCTTGCCAATCAAAACTTACAAGGATTTTGGTGATGAATTAAAGGCCGGAGTAGATGAAGAATACAAAATAGATCCGATTTCTCCACTTATGGAGTTTATGGGTTCTTTGCCGAAAGGTCAGCAGATATGGATACAGATTTTGATAAAGCAAAGTACTAAGACATATAAGAGTAATAAAGATGGAAGTGATATCGATTTCTTTAAAGCTGCTGTTGAATTTACTGATAAAATGATGGCTCCTTACACAAGTGTAACCAAGAACGAAAAAGGGGAAGTTTTAAGTAGGTTATCTATGATTCCAGAGCATTTGAAAATAGCTATGACTGCTATAACTAGGAATATGCCACAGTATCATTTTGATACAGGTATAAGAGTTATTGCTTTTGCTAATAAAAAGGTTCACTCTATCGAGCAATTTGTAACTTTAATAAAATCTACAAGACTTATATTTAGGCAGTATTCCAATCCTTCAGTTAATGAGTTTGTAAGGACAAACACTGCCTTTTTGGATTCTCCATGGTCTGACCCTACAGGGCTTGCTTTGGATAAGATGAAAAAAAGAATTTTAAATTTCTATAGAACTAGGACATTTTTCTCTCCACCAATACAATATGATTTTGATTATCCTAAGTTGTTATCTATGTTTTTCCCTTCAGGAAAGCCTAGTATTTTTGTGCTTTCATCTGAAGAGCTTGCGACAATCTTTCACTTCCCAGGTATGGTTTCTGAAACTCCAAGCTTCAAACGTGTTGAGACTAAAATTGCAAAACCTCCTTCAAATCTACCTATCTAATATATGTGTGTGACTTTAATTAAAATTAAGCAAAAAAATAAACTTGCGAATGGTATTTTGTTTATTATTTTTTTAATATTATTTTTGATTTTTTTAAATTATTTTTTATTAGCTTCTCCTTCTCCTAATAAAGACAATACAGTTCATATATCTTACGGGGAATCTTTAGATAAGGTTTCGGTGAATTTGGAAAATATGGGAGTTGTCAAAAATGCTTTCATTTTAAAAATATTTGTTCATTTATTTAAATCAAATGGTGGTATTACTGACGGAGATTATTTAATAATGAAAAATACTCCCGTTTATAAAGTTGCAAGGCAAATAGTTTATGGTCATCACAATACAGAACCTATTAAAGTTACTTTAAATGAAGGATTAAATAATCAAGAGATTTCTGATATTTTAGATCAGAAATTAGCCGGTTTTAAAAAAGATTCATTTTTATTATCAGTAAAAGATAAGCAAGGATACTTATTCCCAGATACTTATTTTTTCTATCCCTTAACTACTTCAGATGAGATAGTAAATCAACTAGAAAATAATTTTGATAAAAAGATAAAACCTTTAAATATTAAGAATAAAGAAAATTTTAATGATATAATAATAATGGCTTCTATCTTAGAAGGAGAAGCTAATGGAGAAGAAGATGTCTCTGTAATATCTGGAATTTTATGGAAAAGAATAAGTATGGGTATGCCTCTACAGGTAGATGTAGATAAGAATACCTATAAAGAAAAAGGGTTGCCAGATGAGCCTCTTAATAATCCTGGCTTAAGCTCTATAAAAGCATCTCTTAATCCGGTAAGCTCTTCGTATTTGTATTATTTACATGATAGTGATGGTGGTGTTCATTATGCTAAGACTTTTGAAGAGCATAAAATTAATATTAAGAAATATTTAAGATAATTTTAAAAAATATGATTGAAAAATTAAAAAAGCAAAAAGAATATGAGTTGTTAGACTCTGGTGAAGGAGAGAAGCTCGAAAGATATGGGAATTATATTCTTTGTCGTCCTGACCCTGAAGCTTTATGGAATAAAAATTTTGATAAGAAAATTTGGGATAAAGCAGATTTTAAATTTATTCGTGAAGGGAACAAAACTAAATGGATTGCAAAGAACGGTACACCGAAAGATTGGCAAATAGAATTTGGTGGGTTTAACTTTTCAATCAAGCCAACTTCTTTCAAGCACGTTGGACTTTTCCCTGAGCAACTTTCAAATTGGGAATGGATGGAAAGTATTATTTCACAGGCTCGGCTTGTAGATAATTTTTCAGGTTCTCGGACGAGGGGGGCGGGATCGGTGCCAGACCATAAAAAATTATCTACAAACCTCGCCCGCTCAATTTCCGTTCTTAATCTTTTTGCTTATACTGGCGGAGCAACTCTTGCTTGTGCGAAAGCTGGAGCAGAAGTCTGTCATGTGGATGGTTCTAAGTCTGCAGTAGTATGGGCTAGAGAGAATGCAGAACTTTCAGGACTTTCTGATAAACCTATAAGATGGATGATAGAAGATGTAATAACTTTTTTGAAAAGAGAAATAAAAAGAGGGAGAAAGTATGATGTAATAATAATGGATCCACCATCTTTTGGACATGGACCTAAGGATGAACTTTGGAAAATAGAGGAAAGTTTCTTTGAGCTTATGAAATTATGTGAGGAGATTTTATCCGATGAACCACTCTTTGTTCTTATAAATGGATATACTGCAGGATACTCAGCTATAACTTATGAGAATAATTTGAAAGATTTAATGAAGAAGTATGGAGGCAAGATAGAATCTGGAGAATTAACAATAGAAGAATCGAGTAGTGACAGATTACTTCCTTGTGGTATATTTGCAAGATGGTCAAAAGAATAAACAAAACAGTATTTGTGGGGGTGTCGGGAGGGGTGGATAGCTCCGTTTCGGCAGCTCTTTTGAAAGATCAAGGCTATAATGTTGTTGGAGTTTTTATTCGTACTTGGACACCGGATTTTATTGATTGTACTTGGAGAGACGAGAGAAGAGATGCGATGAGAATCTGTGCTCACTTAGATATTCCTTTTCTTGAATGCGATGGAGAAGAAGCTTACAAAAAGGGTGTAGCAGATTATATGATAGAAGAATATAAAAAAGGTAGAACTCCAAATCCAGATGTAATGTGCAATCGAATGGTGAAGTTCGGAGTTTTTTGGCAGTTCGCAAAAGAGCATGGAGCAGACTTTATTGCCACAGGGCATTATGCAGTGAATGATATGTTGCCTGCAAAACCAATCAAAAACAATAATTACTTTTCTCGGGTCCTCGGACGAGGGAAACGGAAACCAGTGCCAGACCACTCGAAAAATAATCATTGTTTTAGATTGGTTAAAAGTAATGACTCTTCTAAAGACCAATCATATTTTCTTTGGACTCTTACACAGGATGATTTGAGCCACACACTTTTTCCTATTGGGCATTTACATAAAACTGAAGTAAGGAAGGAAGCTTTGAAATATAAAATTCCAGTTGCTACCAAGAAAGATAGTCAGGGTGTTTGTTTTTTAGGACCATTAGATATGAAAGATTTTCTTAAACATTATATAGAGTCTAAAAAAGGAGATGTATTAGATGAGAAAGGAAAAGTAATAGGAACCCACGGCGGAGCAGTGTTTTTTACTCTTGGAGAAAGGCATGGATTCGTAATTACCGAGAAAACTGAAAAGGATAAACCGTATTATGTGGTAGGGAAAGATATAGAAAATAATATAGTTATAGTTTCCAATTTACCAAAGAATTCATTTTTAAAAGGTATTCGGATTCCCGTTGTCTCAATTATAAAGACAAACTGGACTATAATTCCAGAAGACAATAAAAAATATACTGCACAAATTCGCTATCATGGGGAACTTTTAGATTGTAAAGTAAATTGCCTAGATCAGACCTCTGCAGAGATAATTTTTGATAAAGATATTTTAGTGGATAGTGGGCAGTCTATAGTTATCTACGATGAAGATATTTGTTTAGGAGGAGGAATTGTTATATAATAAAATTATGATAATTAATATTTTTGATTCATACACAGCAGATATAATTTTGAAATTATTTATAGCTTTATTGCTTGGAATGATTATTGGTACCGAAAGAATGTGGGCACATAAAACAGCAGGAATGCGTACTTATGCTTTGGTCTCTATGGGTTCAGCATTGTTTGTTATTATTTCAAATAATATGGTAAATTATTTTTCTAATTATGCAGGTCTTAACCCTCTAATAATGGTATCTCAGATTATTGTTGGTGTTGGTTTTATTGGAACAGGTCTTATTTTTTCTAAAGATTCAAAGCTTACAGGACTTACAACCGCAACTGGACTTTGGGTTTCAGCAGGAATTGGTATGTCGGCTGGGTTTGGTTTATATAATATTGCAATCACAGCGACAATTTTCACTCTATTTATATTTATGGTTCTATGGTCACTCGAATCAAGACTTAGAAAATCAAAATATTTTAAAGAAGAAGAGGTTCAATAAAATTAGATATTAAAACATCCACAATCGTGGGTGTTTTTAAATGTGTAAAATTTGTGTTATATTTTAAATATGAATTTAACATCAGATCAAATACGTTCGAAATTCCTTCAATTTTTTGAAAGTAAAGGACACAAAATAATACCTAGCGCTTCACTTGTGCCTGAGAATGATCCTTCAGTCCTTTTCAATACCGCAGGAATGCAGCCACTTGTTCCATATTTACTTGGTCAAAAGCACCCTATGGGTACTAGACTTTGTGACGCGCAGAAATGCGTCAGAACTGGAGATATAGATGAAGTGGGTGATAATAGACACCTTACATTTTTCGAAATGCTTGGTAACTGGTCGCTTGGAGATTATTTCAAGCCCGAAGCTATATCTTGGAGTTTTGAATTTCTTACCAATAAAGAGACAGGACTTGGTTTAGACAAAGATAGAATTTATGTAACAGTTTTTGAAGGAGATGAAAACGCTCCACGAGATAATGAAGCAGCAGATATTTGGAAAAAGTATTTACCAGAGAATCGCATTTATTTCTTACCTGCAAAGAATAACTGGTGGAGTGCAGGGGAGAATGGTCCTTGTGGTCCTGATACTGAGATTTTCTATGATACAAATGAAGTCGCTCTTGGTGATATGACTCATGATGAATTTGTGAAAGCAGATGATGAAGGACGAGTTATAGAAATCTGGAACAATGTTTTCATGCAGTACGAAAAGAAAGATGGGAAAGTTATTGGTAAACTTGCACAACACAATGTAGATACAGGAATGGGTCTCGAAAGAATCACAATGGTCTGCCAAGGAGTGAAAACAGTATTTGATACAGATTTATTTAAGCCTATACTAGAAGAAATAAAAAATATAGCAGGAGATTCTTATGATGAGTATAGTGCTCGCATAATTGCAGACCATATAAAAACAGCTGCGGTTATGATTGCAGATGGTGTGGAGCCTGGTAATAAAGATCGTGGCTATATTTTGCGTCGGTTGATTCGCAGAGCGATAGTTAGAGCAAAAAAGATGAATTTTTTTATTCAAAAAAATGATCTAAATAAAAATGAGATATTTTTGGATATACTTAATTTAATTTTCGGAATGTATAGCAAAGAAAATGGTATTAATTATTTTACAACTGACAAACAACCATACAATGAGCCAGAAGTAGAAGCGATGATTAAGATAGCTAGAGAAGTTGAAAAATTTAATCAAACTCTCGAGAATGGCTTGAAAGAATTTGAAAAAGGTGAAGATCCCTTTATCCTTTTCACTACTTACGGATTTCCGATAGAACTTACACTTGAACTTGCAAAAGAAAAAGGGATAGAAATAGATATAAATGATTTTAATATTAAATTAAAAGAGCATCAAGAGCTTTCACGTACAGCTTCCGCAGGAATGTTTAAAGGCGGACTTGCAAATCATAGTGAGAAGACGATAAAACTCCACACAGTACATCATTTACTTTTGGCGGGACTTCAAGAAATTGTAAGTAAAGATATAAAACAGAAGGGAAGTAATATCACAGAAGAAAGATTACGAATGGACTTTATTTGTGATCACAAACTTACCGATGAAGAGAAACAGAAAGTAGAAGATTGGGTAAATGATAAAATACAGAAAGGATTGAAAGTAGTGAGAAAAGAAATGCCTTTGTTAGAAGCAGAGAAGGTTGGAGCTCAAATGGAATTTGGAGCAAAATATCCAGAAGTTGTTTCTGTTTACTTTGTAGAAGATGAACAAGGAAATGCAATTTCTAAAGAATTTTGCGGTGGTCCTCATGTAGAGAATACAAAAGATCTCGGTCATTTCAAGATACAGAAAGAAGAAGCTTCATCTGCTGGCGTTCGTCGTATAAAAGCAATTTTAGAATAATTCGCCTCCTTTTTTTGAAAATAATTCTGTTAGTTTTTATTTTTATGTATGTGGTATAATCAATCTATTAAAATTTATTGTTAAATTTATCATTTTATGGAAGACAAGGGTACTACAACATTGATAGTTTTTGGTGTTCTTATTGTTATTTTAATAACTGCTGTGGGTGCGTATTATTTTGGAACAAGAAAGAATACCAATAATGTAAAAATAGATAATACTGAAGTTAAAATAGAAAAAGATAATAATACAAATAAATTATTAGATGCCGTTACTCCTGTATCGAAAACTCAGACTCCTGTAATTAATAAAACTGAAATTAAAACCCCTCCCATTCCTAATGTTTTAAAGACAGAAGAGTCACTTACTGAAATTTTTTATGAACAACCTGGGGTGATAAAATCTGTAAAATCTGGTAGTAATAATAAATGGATATTAGAAATAGATATACTAGGGAATAATCCTAATTGGGTCTCTGGAAGTAGTGAAGATTTTTTTATAAATCAAAATCCAAAGATTAGAAATTTAAATTTAACAACATCTACAAAGATTAAAAATTGCACATCTCAAAATATTGGCTATGTTTCTGGTTTTAAGAATGAAATGCTAAGCCTTATTAATTATATAAAATATAGAATAAGTAAATCTAAAACAGATCCTAGTTATATTGACCGTTTTGGATATACTGCATTTTTTGATATAAAAGGTAAAAATATTGTTACTATTTATGAACTATGCTTAGAATAATTTAAATATTTGAAATGCATCAAAAAGCGATGCATTTTTTATTATATATAGTATAATATATCTACTTATGGGATTTTTATTTGGGAAAAATAAAAAAGAAAAACTTATCGTCATTTTTGATATTGGCTCTGATAGTGTCGGTGGGGCTATTGTTAAAATTAAAAACAATCAAGAAATACCCGAGATAGTAAAATCTATTAGATCTGAAATTTTATTTAGCCAAGATGTTGATTTGGATGTTCTTCTTAAGAATATGATTAAGTCTTTGAGTGAAGTAGCGAAGTCTCTTCATGATAGTAAGATGGGGTCTATTAAGGATATTTTTTGCGTAATGGCTTCTCCTTGGTATTTGTCTGAGAATCGTCTTGTGAAAATGTCCAAAGAACACTCTTTTGTTTTTACAGAAAAAATTGCTAATGATTTAATCCACAAAGAAATAATAAATATTACAGAAAATTACAAAAAGGAGTATTCTAATAAGGACAATAATCTAGAATTAATGGAATATCATGTTATGAATGTTTCTCTTAATGGGTACGACATAGATTCTCCTGTGGGTGTAAAGACTAGGTCTGTGGAGATGAATATGATGGCTTCTTTGTCTTCCAAATCTTGCTTAGATGAAATTAGGAAAACTTTATCAAAAATTTTCCATGGTGTACCCATTTCTTTTTCTTCTTTCATGATGTCTTCTTATTTAGCTGTTAGAGATAAATATATTAGCCCAGATTCATATCTTATTTTAGATATTGGTGGTGAAATTACAGAAGTTGGAATTGTTTCAAAAGGTGTTTTAATGTCCTCGCTTTCATTTCCTTTTGGTAAGAAGAATTTTTATAGATACATGTGTACAAAGCTGGATTTGGAGTTACGAGATGCAAAGGAATTACTAAATCTTTATATCACAGGGTCTTTGTCCGAAAAAAGAAAAGCTAGTACCGCACCATTATTTTTATCTATAGAAAAATCATGGGGGGAAGCTTTCCGTCAGTGTGTAAATGCACTGCCTCACACCTTGGCATTACCTAATGTTATATTCTTAATCGCAGATCCAGATATAAAGCCATGGTTTGCTGAGACCATTAAAAAAGAAGAATATGTTTCTTCTTTTTCAACTAAATATACACCAGAAGTTGTTACTCTAAATGGTTCAGAATTTATGAATATGTGCTCAGTTACAAATAATCCCTGCGATCCGTTTTTAATGATAGAAGCCATTGCTTATTCTAGGAAAAAAGAGACTTATAAATAATATGCAGAGAAAAATTGAAGATATAAAGATAAATAGTAAAAAGAATACCAAGAAAACATTTGGCATGGATGTTGATTTTTCAAGATCAAATAATTTTGATTCGTTTCCTAAAATAAAGAGGGATAGTTTACTTAAAGATAAATATAATAAAGAAAATGATGTAGATAATAAAAAGACAGTCAAGAGTTACCCCGTTTTTATTAATAAAAAAAAGAAGATAAATTTTTTATCAGTATTTTTTATTATGATCTTGTTTTTTGGTGGTTTTTATTTTTCATCAATTTTTTTTGAAAAGACAACTATAGATATAGAGAATAAAAAAGAAAATTTTTCTCTAGAAAATAAATCTTTTAGACTATCTAAAGATTCAGAGCAAGGTGTTTCGTTTGAGGTTATGATAGTGGAAGGTGAAGATTATAAAAATATGGAGTTGAAAGAGAAGACTGAAGCTTCCGTAAAGGCCAAAGGGGAAATTATTTTATTTAATGAATATAATTTAAATCAAGAGAAGATTTCAAAAGGTACTCATATTACAGATGATAAAGGAAGGCTTTATGTTATAGATAACGATATTTTTATCCCTGGTTATACTAATGATGAAAAAGGGAATATTAACCCAGGTAAGGTCTCTGTTGGTATTACCTCATTCTTAGCAGGAGATTCTTATAACGGAGAGGCTTCAATTTTTAATATTAATAATTTTAAAAATACCCCTAAGAATAATAAAATTTATGGCAAAATGAAAACTCCTTTAAAAGGAGGAGTGTCTGGTTCTGTCTATACTTTGGATTCTAATGATAGAGGTGTATTAATCTCTTACATAGAAAATACTTTTAAAAATAATTTGATACGAAAAACGAAAGCACAGATTCCCGAAGGTTATGTTTTGTATCCTAATGCAGTGACATTTGATTATAATTTAAGTGAAGAATTATTCTTCAAAGAAAATATTGCTCAAGTTCCGTTTAGTGGAAGTGTCTCTGTTGTCATAATAAAAGAACCTGATTTTAAGAGAGCTATAATTAAAAGTTTATTGCCTAAGGTTTCTAAGAGTGAATTATCTGAAATAGAAATTCTTAAAACTGATGATTTAATTTTTTCTTTTGTTAATAAAGATGAAATAGTAACAAAGGATTTACTTCAAGCGGACTTTACTTTAAAAGGTGATGTTTCTATGGTTTGGAACCCAGACATATTATCTCTTCCAGTTAAATTGTTGGGTGTTGATAAGAATAACGTAGTATCTGTTTTAAAAAATGACCCAGGTATTGATAATGCTAGTGTTAAAATATTTCCACCATGGTCTTCATCTTTACCATTAGAAGTTTCTAAAATAAAGATAAATATTAAATAAAATTGACGAAAAATTATTTTTTTGTTATTATATAAGAACTTAATGAATCAGAAGGATAACAATAATACTGTAATAGGTACTGTAATAGAAGCCCTACCCAATACACTTTTTCGTGTCGATGTTGGTGATGGTAAACTTATGATTTCTTATCTTTCGGGTAAGATGCGTATGCACAGGATTAAAGTTTTAGTTGGTGATAGAGTTGAGGTTCTTGTCGATCCTTATGGAGGAAAGGGAAGGATTATAAAAAGAGGTTAATTGGAACTACGCCTCTTGCATTTTTTTTAAAATAGTGTAATATTGTTCCGTATAGCCTAATTTTAAAAATACAAGGATTATTTCCTTATTTTTTATTTAGATTTTAATAATATATGAAAATAAAAGCATCAGTGAAAAAGATTTGTGCAAAGTGTAAAATGGTCAAAAGAGCAGGACATCTTCATGTTATTTGCTCAAATCCTAAACATAAACAAAAACAATAATTATGAGAATACTCGGTATAACAATTCCAAATAATAAGCATTTAGATATCGGACTCACAGCTCTCTACGGTATTGGTATTTCAAGAGCTCGTAAGATTCTGAAAGAAGTAGGGATAGATAATAACATTAAGAGTGATGCACTCACTGTTGATCAAGAAAATTCTATTCGTAAAGTAATAGAATCTATGGTCATAGAAGGAGCTCTTAAGCGTGAAATTTCAGCTAACATAAAGAGATTGAAAGATATTAAATCTTACAGAGGTGTTAGACACATGAGACGTCTTCCTGTTAATGGACAAAGAACTAAAACAAATTCAAGAACAATCAGAGGTAATGTTAGAAAGACAATGGCCTCAGGACGTCGTAAGGAAAGTAAAACATAATTAATATCACTATGGGAAAAATAAAAATTATAACAAAAAAAGAAAATGAAGAAGTTTCAAGTGCAGAACAAACACCTGTTGTTAATGTTAAAAGTTCTAAGAAGAAAATAGTAGCTGGAACTTTGCATATTGAAGCAACCTTTAATAACACCAAAGTTGTTCTTTCTGATAAAGAAGGTAATACATTATTTTGGACTTCAGCGGGATCTTTAGGTTTTAAGGGAGCAAAGAAGGGAACTCCGTTTGCTGCTGGTAAAGCAGGTTCTGTTATTGGAGAAAAAGCAAAAGCTTTAGGTATTAAAGAGGTAGATGTAGTTGTTAAGGGTGTTGGTAGTGGTCGCGAACCTACAATACGTGCATTTATGGCTTTTGATATAGAAATTTCAGGAATTAAAGATTTAACTCCAGTTCCTCATAATGGACCTAAGCCTAAAAAACCTCGTCGTGTTTAATTTAACAATATTCCATAATTAATTATTTAAAATGAAGATAGCTAAAAAATTTAAAATTTGTAGAAGATTAGGTCCTGGGGTGTTTGAAAAATGTCAAACATCTAAATTTGTTGCGTCTGAAGCTCGTCATGCAAAAAATTCTAAAAATAAAAAACCTAAGATGCTATCAGGTTACGGTTTGCAATTTGTTGAAAAACAAAAGGTTCGTTTTATGTATAATATTAGTGAAAAGCAATTTTCAAATTATATAAATAAAGCTGTTAGTCGTAAAGGAACACCAGCATCTGAATATCTCTTTGAATTATTAGAAAACCGTCTAGATAATGTTGTTTTCAGACTCGGATTGGCTTCTTCACGTCGTTCTGCTCGTCAGATTGTATCACACGGTCATATTATTTTAGGAAACAAGAAAACTACAGTTGCTTCAGCTCAAGTTAAGGTTGGAGATACTATATCTGTAAGAGAAGGAAGTAAAAAGAGCCCTCTTTTTGCTGATATTATTAAAAAGTCAAAGGATTATACTTGTCCAAACTGGTTAACTTTTAATCCTGAGACATTATCTGGTGCTGTACAAGGAAAACCTAAAAATAATGAAGGGTTTATTGATCTAAACACAGTGTTAGAATTCTATAGTCGTTAGTTTAACGTATGGTTAATTTTTATAAATAATATTGCAAGTACTTGTACTGCAAATAACATATCATATGTCTGATTTAAATATCATATTACCATCAAAATTATCTGTGGTTTCTGAAATAGAAACAAAAGGAGTTTACGAAATAGACGGTCTTTACCCTGGGTATGGTCATACTTTGGGTAATTCTTTGCGTCGCATTATTCTCTCATCTTTACCTGGAGCTGCTATTACTTCTATTAAAATAGAAGGAGCAGATCATGAATTTTCTGTATTAGATGGTGTTAAAGAAGATGTTATAACTATAATGCTTAACTTAAAGCAGATTCGTTTTAGATTGCTTACCGATGAGCCTCAAACAGTTAAATTATCAGTAAAAGGACCAAAAATCGTAACAGCTGGGGATATTGAAAAATCAGGACAAGTTGAAATTTTAAATAAAGATTTATACATAGCCGAAATAACAAACAAAACTTCTCTAGATATAGAGATGACTATACAAAAAGGTTTGGGTTTTGTATCTAAGGAAGTTCACCAAAAAGAAAAGAATGAAGTAGGAACCATTGCATTAGATGCAATTTTTACTCCTATTCGTCGTGTTGCATATGAAGTTGAAAATATGCGTGTTGGTGATAAAACAAACCACAACAGATTACGTATGATAATAGAAACAGACGGTACTATCTCAGCTAGAGAATCATTAGAAAAAGCTATTGTTATAATGGTTGAGCAATTACAGTCAATTGTTGGTTTTGTTATCAAACCTAAAGTTAAAAAAGAAGAAGAGGAAAAAGAAGAAGAGGAAAATGATAGTGATAATAAAGAAGTTAAAAAAGTAGAATCAAGTGAATTTACTGATATTTTGAAGACTCGTATTGATACACTACCTCTTTCTACTAGAACTTTAAATGCTCTTACAGGTGCAAATATTCGTACAATAGGTGGAATTGCTAGAAAGAAAAAAGAAGATTTACTTGAAATAGAAGGTATTGGAGATAAAGGAATCCAAGAAATTAAAAAAGTCTTGGGTGATTATGATATAACACTTAAATAATTAATAATTTAGTTTAAATTTTATGCGACATCACAACAATGTAAGAAAATTTGGAAGAACAAAAAATCAAAGACATGCTCTAATGAAAGGGTTAATGTTGTCGCTTATTGCTCATGGTAAAATAGAAACAACAGGAGCGAAAGCAAAAGAATTACGTCCTATGATAGAGAAGTTAGTAACAAAAGCCAACGAAGGTACTTTAAATTCACGTCGTTTGGTAATTGCTCGTTTGTATAATTTAACAGCAGAAGCTAGTAAATTAATAGACGAAATCGCTCCTAAGTATAAGGGTCGCCAAGGAGGATATACACGTATTACAAAGATAGGTCAAAGGAAAGGCGATGCTAGTCCTATGGCAATAATTGAATTTATATAATTTTATGACAAAAGTACACACAATTGACGCAACAAATAAAACACTCGGAAGGGTTTCTTCTCAAGCCGCAGCTTTTCTTATGGCAAAAGATTCTCCAGATTTTACTAAGAATAAAGTTGCTGATGTTAAGGTTGAAATAATAAATGCAAGTAAAACTAAAATGACTGAAACTAGAATGAAAGAAACTTTACACGAAAGATATTCTGGTCAGCCTGGAGGTTTTAGAGTTTCAACTAATGATGAGATAATAAATAAAAAAGGTTGGGCTGGTCTTTATGAGTTAGCTGTTTATGGAATGCTTCCAGCAAACAGACTAAGACCAGTAATGATGAAGCATTTAAAAATAACTGACTAATATATATGGCAGAAAAAAAATCAACAAAAGAATACATTAGAGCTGTTGGACGCAGAAAAACAGCAACTGCAATAGTGAAGCTTGTTAAGGCAAGTAAGAATACTTATACTATTAATGGTAAGGAACTTGCTGTTTATTTCCCAACAATAGAACTAAGAAAGATAGTATCTGGTGCGTTTGAAGAAGCAAACCCAAGTGAAAAATTCGAAGTTATAGTTACAGCAAAGGGGGGAGGTATTCATGCTCAAGCAGAAGCTGTTCGACATGGAATTTCAAGAGCTCTTGTGGTCTTTGATGCAGAACTTCGTGCTCCACTTAAGAAAGCTAAAATGCTTAAGCGTGACCCAAGAATGGTGGAAAGAAAGAAATTCGGACTTAAGAAAGCTCGTAAGTCTCCACAATGGTCTAAGCGTTAATATTCAAAAAATCAAAAGCTCCCCAAATGGGGAGCTTTTGATTTGTCTTTTAGTAATATCAAATCAGACTTTGAAAAAAGTTTGATTTTTTGTATACTTATAAATATGAAAGATGAAGAAATTAAAAATGAAAATTTAGAAATAAATACAGAAAGTCAAAAAGATTTAGAAGATTTTAATGATGTAACTTTTGTGGAGAGTACAGAAGATGGTGAAGCATTACCTATAAAAGATATAACTAAAAAACTCAGAGAAGATCTTAAAACTTGTCGTAAAGAAAAGGAGGAATATCTTATTGGGTGGCAGAGAGCAAAGGCTGATTATGTTAATTTACAAAAAGAATTAGAATCACATTATCAATCAACTTCACTAATAACAAAAGAGAAATTTGTTAGAAATTTACTACCCGCACTGGATAGTTTTGATATGGCTTTTGCTAATAAAGATGCATGGGAAAAAGTAGATAAAAATTGGCGTATGGGGGTAGAGTATATTTATCAACAGCTAACAGACGGTTTAATAAATTCTGGTATTGAGAGGGTAGATAAAGAAGGAGTTGTTTTCGATCCATTTATGCATGAGTCTGTGGAGCTAATCCCTACAGATGAAGAATCAAAAGATCATTTAATTTCAAAAATAATTCAAACTGGATATAAAATAGGAAGTAGAGTTATTCGACCTGCGAGAGTCAATGTTTATGAACATAAAAAAGGTAATTAACTATTCCTTTTTTTAAAAAATAAGTTTATAATAATATTAATGAGTAACAAAAAAATAAAATTAATAGTTCCTTTTAAATTAAAAGTATTTTTGGTTTTAATTTTTGTGTTACTTTTCACTTCTTATTCTAAAATTTTTGCATTAGGGGGGACTGGACCTTTTGCTCCCGGGACTGAGCTTGATCCTGGTTGTGCTCCTGGTGATGTGAATTGTATAGTTTTTTTAAATAACATATCTTTAACTTCACAAATCTCAGGATTTGTTAGTAATTCTGGAATTGTAACTAGTAGTGATACTCTAATAAATGCCCTAGGTAAGCTCGATGCAAATATTAATTCTAAAGTTAGTAGTCAATGGGTATCTTCTTCAAATGATATTTATTATAATTCTGGAAGAGTTTGGATTGGGGCTAATAGTGAAAGTACGTCATCTTCATCTCTTTTTATTTCTGGAACTACTTCTAGCAGTGGTTCTTCTTCTGCTATCTCAGGGATACTTGGTAGCTATACTTTCAATCCTACTTTAGGAGGTGTGCAAGTTGGTAACCGTTATGTAATAAATAATATGCCAACATCTTCATCAAATACTGCCGTAGGAAGTATTTACAGAATCGTGGATAATACATCATTATCAAATCTTGTTAGAGGTTTGGATGTGACTTCAAATTCAGGAACAAATACTTTGGGGGTTAATACTGGTCTTCGTGCAAATGGAGCAACTTTTGGATTGCAAGGTGTGACAACGGCCCTAGCTGGAAGTGTTTATGTCCCAGCTGCTATTTATGGTGAAAGTACTGGTACTACGCAGGGGGATGTTCTTAGACTTTATTCTAATACAATGACAACCGCTCCTGCTTACGCAACATTTTATCACGATACATCTTCTTATTCTGGAACAGGACTTCTTCTAGATTTTGCTACAGGTTCTGGAATTTTTACTGGTAACTTTGTTGATTTCCAGAATAATAATAATTCTTTATTTAAGGTTACAAGTGATGGTTTCTTGAGTATGGGTCTTCCTAGTGCGACAGCAACTTCAGCTGTTTGTTCTAGCCTATCAAATGGTACAAATCCTGTCTTAGGCATTGCTTATGAAATAAGGGATTGTAGTAGTACTCCTGTGGCTGACTATGCCGAGATGTACCCTGTAGATGATGGTATTACTTATGGTGACATTGTTGCTCTTGGTGGTGATATTGTTGAGACTTATGATGTAGATGAATATGGAGTTATTGATTTTAATACAGTAAAGGGCAAAATTAATAAATTAGTCAAATCAAATGAAGAATATCAAGAAAAAGTTGTAGGTATAGTTTCTAAAAACTATGGAGATTTTAGTTCTGTCGGTTACAATATTAAGAAAATTGATAACCCTATGCCAGTGGCTTTGAATGGACGTGTACCTGTAAAAATTTCAAGTTCATCAGATTTAATACAAGCAGGGGATTACTTAACTACTTCTAAAGAAGAAGGGAAGGCCACAAAAACTACTAAGTCAGGTTTTGTAATTGGTAAGGCTTTAGAAGATTGGGATGGTAAAAGTGATACTATTATGGTTTTTGTCGAACAGGGTTATCATCAAATGCACAGTCAGGGTTTATATGTAGAAAATTTATTTAATGAAGATGGAGAGATTATTCAGTCTGAAGGGTTAGGTTTCTTGAATACTATTTTAAATGGGGTTGTGGAATTTTCTGATAAAATTTTCTTTAATAAGATGGTTGTATTTAATACAGCTCCTGTATTTAGTAAAGATACAGCTGGTTACGCTCTTATAAAACAAGAAGAAAAAGAAGTAAGAGTTGATTTTGAGGAGAATGCCTATAGCGAAATTCCTGTTGTGAATGTGTCTATAGATACAAATGTATTCTTAGATGAGGATGTTAATTTTATTATAAAAGATAAAGATGAAACTGGTTTTACAATTTCATTACAAAATGAAGCACCTTCTGATATTAATTTTTCTTGGATTGCTATTGCAGTCAAAGAACCTAAAACTTTTGAAAATATTCCAGAATTACCAACACCTTTTATTCCTAATACCGAAACAACATCAGCATCTGGAACTAGTCAGTCTCAATAATATTTAAAATTTTAGTTTTAATAAAATTTTAAATACAAATACTATATAATTATTACTAAGAATTTTTAATAAAATAAATATGAATTTCATAAAAAAAATTAATAAGTTTAAGTATGTTTTTTTAGGATTATTTATATTTTTATCTTTTTTTGTAGGTGGAGTTAATGAAACTGAAGCTGTTGGTTACAATCTTTATTTTCAAAGAAATGGAGCTACTGGATCTAGTAATTACAATCAAGGAGATGTAGAGGCTTTTTCTGTTGTAACATTACCTACTCCAGATTGGACATATACAGGATATCTTTTTTCTGAATGGAATACTTTATCGGATGGATCTGGTGATAGTTATTCTGGTGGTGGTTCTTTTACTATGCCAGCAGCTGTTACTGATTTATATGCTATATGGTCACCAAGTTATTTAGTTTCAACTGACATAGGTTATAGTAATGATGCTTCAATTTCTCCAACATCTGCAGTTGTAAAACATGGTTCAACCACTTCTTTTTATATTACACCACCTACTTATTATAGTATTTATTCAGTTGAAGGGTGTGGAGGTTCACTTTCTGGTTCAACATATACAACAGGGGCAATAACAGCAAATTGTACGGTTACTGCATGGTGGGGCCCTAATTCCTATTCTTTTACTGCAGTTCCAAATCTTGGAACGCTAACATGTAATGGTGGAGCATGTGAAAACTCATATCCATACGGAACCTATCTTTCAATGTCGGCAACTTCTGTACCTGGATACACAGTTTCGTTATCATCAACTGGTGCAGCTAATGGTTGTGTTAGTTCAGGTGGTGGAGCTGGGGTTGCTGCAACTTGTACAGCAGTTATACCAGGAGGTAATACTGGTATAACTGCAACGTATACACCCATTCCTTATATTCTAACATTTGGTGTTGCGGGAACAGGTTCTTCTTCAAGCTCAGTAACAGCAACCTGTGGTGGAGTTTCTTGTGTTTCAGGATCTTCTGTTCCTTTCAACACCTCAGTGATTATTACAGCTCCATCTGCATCAACAGGTTCAACTTATAATGGAATTTCTGGATCATGTACAAGTGCTTCTTCTTCTTGTACTTTTACGATGCCTGCATCTTCTGCAAGTGTAAATGCAAATTATACAATCAATAATTACACCTTAGGTAAAAGTGTTACTTCCAATGGAGCAATAGGAGCAGATGTTACCTGTAATGGAGGTACATGTGCCTCTTCTTATAGTTACAATACTCAAATAACTGTAACAGCTGTTACAGTTTCTGGTTTTACAGCAGTTCTTTCTGGGACAGGATCTGCTTCTTCTTGTAGTGGAATTTCATGTACTTTTAATATAATAAATAATTCTACAGTGTCAGTCGTTTATACTGATGATGGTTCAACAATTACTTTTGATGGAAATGGTTATACCGGAGGTTCAACCTCATCTCAAGTTATTATTTCTGGTGGGTCAGAAAATCTAAATCTTAATGGTTTTACAAGAACAGGATATTCATTTGCTAATTGGAATACTGTAGCTAATGGTACTGGTACAACATATTTAAATGGAGCTTCTTATACTATTGGAAGTTCAGATGTTATTTTGTATGCTCAATGGATTATGAATATTCAATCTGCTCTAACTATTACAAGTATTTCTGCTGTTTATAATTCTAATTTAACTTTAACTACTTCAGGTGGATCAGGAACAGGAGCCGTATCGTATGTCGTTAACTCAGGAACATGTACAATACTTGGCTCTACACTAACTCCAACAGGAGCTGGATCATGTTCTGTAACTGCAACGAAAGCAGGTGATACTAATTATCCTTTATCTATTTCTTCTTCCCCTACGACTATTAATATTTCAAAAGCTAACCCATCCATTGCGCTCTCAGTTACAAACTCACCAGTTATATATGATGGTACAGCTAAATCAGCAACTGTCACATCAACAGGTGTATCTGGAATAGTTTCAAATATTCTAACTGGAGGAAGTTCTACACAAACAAATGTAAACACATATGCTGTTACTGCAACATTTACTCCAACAGATACAACTAATTACAATACATTAACAGGGGTTTCTGCTGGTAATTTCATAATCAACAAAGGTACTCAATCTGCTCTAACTTTCAATGGTCAAGAAATTGCTAACACATATTCTTTCTCACCCCTCTCCGCAACTGGCGGAACAGGAGTAGGAGCTATCACTTTTGCTGTAACAACAGTTGGTACAGCAGGGTGTAGTATTACAGGAGGAACAACTCTTAACTATTCTGCAGTAGGAACGTGTCAAGTTACTGCTACAAAAGCAGGTGGAACAAATTACAATGATATTACTGCTTCTGCTACTTTCACAGTTAACAGCAAATTAATTCAATCAGCATTAATCATCACTTCCACTTCTGTTACATATCCAAACACTCTCGCTCTAACTACTTCAGGTGGATCAGGAACAGGCGCTGTATCGTATGTCGTTAACTCAGGAACATGTACAATACTTGGCTCTACACTAACTCCAACAGGAGCTGGATCATGTTCTGTAACTGCAACGAAAGCAGAAGATGACGACTATGGTGCAATCTCTTCTGTAGCTACTACAATTAATATTGCGAAGGCTGACCCAGTTGTTACTCTTTCAGTTACAAACTCACCAGTTATATATGATGGTACAGCTAAATCAGCAACTGTCACATCAACAGGTGTATCTGGAATAGTTTCAAATATTCTAACTGGAGGA
>Ga0209373_10000819_pt1 | contig 42973 bp, 36 predicted proteins | sample Higcelweek5metaG_FD_187173 | JGI IMG/M metagenome (GOLD analysis project Ga0209373, IMG submission 187173) | Freshwater pond sediment microbial communities from the University of Edinburgh, under environmental carbon perturbations - High... | ecosystem: Environmental > Aquatic > Freshwater >... | reverse complement strand
TACTGAATTAGCAAAATCCATATAGCCTGGTCCCGGAATAGGTTTATTTTTATCCAAAGCTGTATGTAACAGTGCCCAACCAATCTCACGAACCATACATACGAACTTCATTTCATGTAATGTTTTATGCTTTAGTTCATCGGAACTGCCAAAGTAGCTTTTCAACATTATTTCATCTAATGTGTGGTCAAAACCACAAGAAAATGATAATGTGGCAAGATCAAACCAGATATCACCCAACCCTGAAAGCTCCCAATCAATTATCTTAATATCTCCATTATCACAAATCATCATGTTATGTGCAAATGCATCATTATGACAATAATGTTTTTGATAGTCGGGATCATTTTGACGTACTTTTTCAATGGCATTCACTTCTCTCAAGAACTCCTTTAAATCTGTAGGGCAAAGAATTCCAAGTCGTTCAGCACCCTGAAGATAACCACGAGTTAAAGAAAATGGAGTACAACAACGTTTCCCTGAATATGGAATTTTATGGATTTTCGTTAGAATAGAAACTACTTTCTTTAAGTTGTCAGTATCTTTAATCTGTTCCTCCGACAACTGAGTTCCGGATATGAAATCAGTGATTAAAAAATCTGATTTATTCTCGCATTCCAGAGCCATTGGCGTTAAATCGTGTTTGGCTGCTTGAGCAATGATTTCAATTTCATCTTTGTACTCTAACCCTAAAAACTCATTTTGCTTACCATTTATTCTTAGTGCATAGATTTTCTCATCTACAAAAACTTTATAAACAGTATTTGAATAACCACCGCTCAATGGTTCGTGTCGAATAGTTTTATCCTTTTGCCAATCAGGAATATGCTTTACGATTTCTTCAATATTCATACTTGTATCTTTCTACTATACACTATACTTCTTTTGATTCTAATTTATTTCTAGCACAATGCTCTTCCGACTACTGGCGGATTACGCTTCGCTAAACAAAAAGACTACGATCAACAAGGGATATATCAGATGATAGAGTATCTGTCTTCATCTGATTCATCTGCTTCATCCAAGTTCAGACTATTTCCCACCAACCAACCCGCACTTTTGTGCAAGTAAGTAATGGTTATATATCCGAGAGGACAAGGGCTTAATTTGAAATGCAACATTCAAAAGTCTTCTACGTTTTGAAGTTTAGCTTTCTTCAGACGTCTGCAAAGTTTTGTGCAATGAATGAGGATATCCGGTAGGACGAGGGAGCTTACGCTGAACATATCGCATTATTCTAATACATTACGATCCGCAGAACGAAGACAATCATGCCGGAATCCGAGGCGACAATCTGCATCGGCTCTCGCAATGCAATTTACAAAATGTTACGTTTTGTGTTTTTTAATATTCACTAAGACTTTTCATAATAAAATTGGATGCATGTTCTAAATATTCGTCTAGGTAAATTCCTAACTCTCTATTTCTACTCTCAATATTCATATTACTACCTTCTTCATGAATGTATATTTTATTGCCAATAAAGCTAATATTGAATTTGTCACCATAAGTACTATATGGCAAATGCATTAAAGCTGGATTATAATTCCTTTTTCGATCCCAAGGTTGAAGTGAATCAGCAAGTATAGAGAAATAATTGAATGGTGTTTTGTCAATATTCGTCTTAAATTTATTCTTGAAATATTTTGGATATATGTTATGCACGATAACTGCCAACATTGCAATCTTAAAAATACTATAACATTCATGAACTTGTTCTTGACTATTGAAATTAGAATTAAGTCCAATTCCAAGCCTAATTAATGAAGAGCTTATTTCATTCTTATTTTCGAGTTTATCACTGGTATTAATAATATTCAGGTATAGCTCTATAATCTCCGAGCCAATTAAAAAACTACAAAATCCGTGGTCATAGAACCCGTTTCTTTCTTCTGATTTTGTATACTCCGGTAAATAAGATAAAAAATCTTCAAATTTCCCATAGTTATGTTTTGTTAACTTTTTTGAGATATAAGTTGATGTGGAATTATTCAACGTCTTTTCAGTCAACAATTGATCATCTTTATGCCTATATTCAATGTCTTTATTATTGCTAATACTAATTAACTGATTTGAAACAACAATACTAGATTCAATTAGTTTTTTAAAGTGTTCCCATAGATTAGAAATAGATATTTGTTTATCAATTCTTTCTTTGACATTTTCATCAAGTTTTTGATTGAATAATTCAATAAGGTTGTCAATCTTAGGTTTTGATTTTGGATCATTTTTATCAGTTGAGAGAGATTTAATGATATTTTTGATTATTTCAGAAATTTTATCTCTGTCAAAATCCTGCAAGTCTAGTTCTGAAAATTCTGCTTTAAACTCCTTTTCGAATATTCGTGAAATCTGACCAGGTAATTCCTTTTTAAGACTTCTCAAAATTGGTTCACGTGCGCTATAAAAAATTTCATAGATTGTTGGATTGTCATTTGAATCGCCTAAGAAATTTATAGAATCATAGAACGAAAAGTAGAGTTCAAATAAATAATCTTTAAATTCAGTTTCGTTAGTTATTAAACTAAATTTAATTGGTGTAATATTATTTATATATTTTATTAGATCATGGAATTTTTCTTTTGTCATTAGGACTTTACCATTATCTTGAAGGAATTTTTCTATGTCAATAGCACTTTTGTATTTATCTTCCTGTAAATAATATTTCCAATAATAGTTGCTGTTGTATGTCCGATAATTAAAACAATTATCAATAATGTTTTCGCGCTTTGCTTTATAACTATGAGAATGATACTTTGTTAAATAAAACTCATGTTCGTTTTGGACAGGGAATACAACCAAAACTGGTTCTTCAGTTTGTTTATTCCACATGATTGCAAGTATATCTTCTTTCTTAAAATTAGAGCTAAAGATGTTTAAAGATGTGGAGCCAAAGATATTTTCAATTTCTACATAATTGTCATAGCTGTTTCTTAATTCTAATAGTTTATCATCTTTTGTCTTTTTTAATAGTTCTTTTTGTATGGTACTCTTGTACTTCGTTTTGAAAAATAGGAATAATCTTGAATCTCCTTCTTTTATTGGGCTAGAAGGATTTTTCTCGCTATTATATTCATTTACTAAATTAACTTGGCTATAATTTATAAATTGAGATTGTATATCTGTATCAAGTGTTTTTTTCGAGACAACATCCTTTTTCGTATAATCTTGATTAATTGCTATTATATCTTCGGAACTATCAATAAATGAAAAAAGGATATCTTCAATTTTATGAGGTGTTTTATTTCCAAAAAGCTGTATAAGAGCAATGAATTTAGTTAATGCTTTAAGTGATGTATCTTTTACTATATAAGTATTTAGTTTGTTGAATGGTTCTAAAAATTTAACCTTGTCATCAAATTCTTCTTTGCTTTGTGATTGTTTGCCTAGATAATATTCAATAGGATATCCTATATCATGATAGAACACCATGAACTTCCATGCTTTTATGAAATCTTTAACTGAATTGGTCGTTAAATCCTTATTGTTAATAATCTTAGATCTTTTTCTGAGATTTTTAAATTCATTTAGGGTTTTGCTCTGTAAGACTGGCTGATAAAAAAATTGGTAGATGCCGTGTAGATATAGATTAACTAAATGAACGAAATGGTCTCTGCTCACAAAGCCTTCTTTTGTTTTGGCACTTATAGTTGTCTCAAAATCCAATATGTATAGTAATAGTTTTGATGGTGGTGGAAAATTTGATTCAAAACAAAGTCTCATAATTATCTTCTTACTGTACTGGATTTTTTTCTCATAATTTGATTCATCTAAGAATGCAATAAAATCGTTTTTACACGGAAATATAAAATCAAACAATTCATTATATTCTTTTCGATAATTATCTGGATTAGGATTATCAAATAAGTTTTTTTTTATTTGAAGCTTTATATTATTTGTTTTCATTTTTGTTGTGTTTAGATAAAAAAATTAATTTTTGAAGTTCAATAAGATTATCGGGAGATTTTATTTTGTTCTTGTCAAGTCTGTAATAGTTATCTTCGTATTCATTAGACAATGAATAGAAATAATTAATTTTCTCATGATGTTTTTCTGGAAGTTTTTTCAAATATTTTTTTTCAAATACTTCTTTAGAAATTGCATTTTTAGGAGTAATTAGATAGCAGCTTGTTATAGATGCTGTAAAAATTAGAAGAGGATAATATTCTTGCTTTTTATCGTTTGAAAGAGTTAAAAGTTTCTGTCTTGTTCTATCCATTGCAGATTTTATCCATTTCTTTCTTTTCGTATTATTGTATTTTTTAGTGTTTTTTAGGTTAGCAAGGCTTCTGTCTATCGTAGATTTATTTTTATCCTCACTAAAAATTAATTTATTAATACATTCTTTTACAATGGGTTTAAGTGATGAAGAATAGATTTTTGTTGCATTATATGAATTACTAAAAGAATTATGATAAAATTCTAATACTTCTTTTATTTCTTCAATATAATACTCTGGAGAACTTGCATTGTCATGATTTTTACTTAAACATAGCTTTAATGCTAAAGCAAAGAAATCTCTAATTTGTTCTTCATTTTCATAGATTTGTGGTTTTTTCTTATCAGAACTCATTTTTTAATTTTTTTTATATGGTTAGTATTGTTGTTTCGGTTTTTTTACATAAAACATAACAATGTATATCCTTCCCTCAATTCCGTATATCTGGAAATGAATTCCGCATATATCGCATTTATGCAAATAAGCTCAAAGGATAATTGATTGTTATTTGTCCTATTTATAAGTATAATTACATTACCAAACACACACTCCAGCTCTTTCAAGATGGAATGTGTGTAGTTTTTATTCGCCTTTAGGGCATAGGGGTTTATCCCTTTACCATTTTCACCTCCATACTATACTGCTCATCGCCGGGTAGGGTGAGGGTAAGTGTTTGGGTGAGGTAGCCAATTTTTTCCACCGTAACGGTATAGATACCGTTTTCGAGGGATTTTATCTGGAATCCGCCTTTTTCGGCAGTTTGTTTTACGATAGGGTCGGCGGAGCTGCCGTTCAGCTGAAGGCTAACGGTTACATTGGGGATGCCTGCACCTGTTGCAGCATCGGTTATTTTAGCTACGAGCTGCATCACATCCGTAGGCATTTCAATTCGGCGCAATGCTTTGTAGTCGGCATAAAATTTCGGTTCTGTCAGGCGTACAATTTCAAGCAGCTTATCGAAATGGCTTACCACTTTGTCGGCGGTTATGTAGTTTTCGTTCAAAGCCTTAGTAATGTTCTTTTTGTCGAGACCCGCATTTCCCTGTTGCGGTATAAATGCTTCGAAAAGGGTAATGTCGCTCAAAAAAGCAGTTTGTGTGTTGGCAGTCAGTCCGTATGCACTTAGTTGTTCTAAGTTCGTATTTACCAGATTGTACATTCCTTTGGCTATCTGTATCAGCTCAATGTCTTTCAGACGTGAGATTTTACTTTCGGCCAACTGTGAGTCTTTGAGTAGCGCCTTGTTGTCAACGGCATCGGCATAAGCCCCCGTTTTACGCGAAGCATCCATTGCATCCTGCACCACTTTGTCGTGCAGCTTTTCAAGTTGTTCTTTCTGTTCGTTACCACTCGCTTGCTGCAAGGCGATATTGCTCTGTATATCGGCAATAGCGTTGTCGAGAGCGGTTAGTAACACTGTGGCATTCGGTAGTTTTTCGAGTATTGCCAGATTTGCACCCAACAATACACGTAATGCCATGTACATTTTCAATTTTTTGATCTGTAACGATGTCATTTCTTTGAAGTATTAAAAGGTTATTACTAAAAAATAAGCAGAAAACCGGAATATTCCTTTTTTTCTGTGTGTCGGTTCTATCTTTATGATGGATTGTTTCTGTATTTTGTTGTCATTCGGCACTTTACACCTGTTTTTGAGGTGTTTGCCAGCTAGCTAAATCATCTCTTTTGTTCTCCTGCATCGTCCGAAAGATGCTTTGCAACGTACTTTAGATGGTTCGCATCGTTCGTAAGATGGTTTGCAACGCACTTTAGATGGCTCGCATCGTCCGAAAGATGCTTTGCAACGTACTTTAGATGGTTTGCATCGTTCGTAAGATGCTCTGCAATGCACTTTAGATGGTTCGCAACGTCCGAAAGATGCTCTGCAACGTACTAAAGATGCCGGTTTTTGTTATTTAGATGGTCTGCAACGCTATGCAGATGCTTTGTATTATTATTTAGATGACTTGCATCATACCTCAGACAGCATTACATGGAAATATTATTGATTACGATAGGATTTTTATTGCAGGAATCGGTAATATTCCTGTGGGTGGACGGGGTAAACGCTTGTTTAGGGTCCTTCAAACTGTTTGTCCGGAGTTTTAAGTAAATATACATATTGGAAACTTTCGGATTTTACGTGATAAACAGTTTGTTTATAATTCTCCAATCGAAATACGCCTCAGCACATGCTCAACAATTGTTGTTCTTTTTTGCAAATGTATATTGTTTTTTCTTAATTTACAAAATTAATGACATGTTTTTTGTAATAAATCTTACAAATAATTAAATTTATTGCTGTTGTTGTTACAGATAGACAATTTAACATGCTGATATTTTGCATGTTAGTATTAAAACGGGTTCGTAAAAAACAATAAGAAATGTAATAGGGCTGAAGTGCTGATATACATAGATAAAGCGCTTATCCGCGTTTCAATTTTAACCACATAGATCACAGAGACAAAACAGAGTTCACAGAGCTGCGTTGTACCAATAAATCGTAAATAATAGTAACGCTGATTTACGCGAATTAAGCGGATAAGATTCGAATAAAGACTTTATAAATAAAGTCAGCGGATAAATCCGCTATTTACGAAGTAAATTAATCAGTAATAAAATCCGTTTAATATTTTTATCCGCGTTATCCGCGTTCTAATTTTAACCACATATGTTGCCTCATCGGCTTTTTACTTTAGGATAAATGGAATGATATAAATGATAGATTCTTAAATTTAACAATTATTATAGTGTTTGTTAGAACTTTGTGAGAATTTTGTTAGTGTTTTGTGATATAGAATATGATTTATTTTCACTAATATTGCAGAGTTAAAATTTAAGAGAGTTCAATAATTCATTTATATATATGCCTAATAGATACAAGCCCAATATAAAGTCGACTCTTGTTTTTATAAAATTACCCGGAGCCAGGGTGACCAATTCCACTGTGGATGATACCTTACAGCATCATCGCTATATGGCACTAAATAAAATAATCGGTTTTATTTTGTTCTTTTTGTTGAATGTAAATGGTATTTGCGAGGGACAAAATATCACTTTCAGGTATGTTGGCAATACAGATGAGTCAATTAATTTAGGTTATCAATATCAGGAATTGGGCATAAGTTATACAGTGCTGAGCAAAGCAAACAGAACATTAATTCTCGAAACAGCAAAACCACAAATCATTAATTGTATAGATATAAATAGATTTACTCCTATTTATGCTGAACCTAATGAGACAATTGATATTAAGATAAATAGAAATGGCTTGATTGAGTACAGTAGTGCCAATAATCCTATGAGGGCTACAGAGTCGGGTTTCTTAAATGATTGTTTTGAAAAATACGGACCGACAGAGCTACTATTTTTTAAAAGGGTAAGAAAAAGAGCAGATGTTTCATTGAATAAAACAACTAACAAGCAAATTCTACTTGATGAAAATTATTCAATGGAGAATGCTCTTGTTGAGAAATACTATTCAAATGCTAAATTGTCAAAGAACTTTTATGACTATTTCAAATCAATGCTCTGGAGTCTGACAATAAATAATAAATTGAATAACCCAACAACCCAAAATGCAGTTATAACTGAATTGGAGAAAAGTTTTTCAAATCCAGACGACTTATTAAATATCGTAGGGTATCGCAGACTTTTGGTGGAGTCTAGTTATTTGAAAATGAAAAAGGCTGGTTTGAGAACTGATAATATTTATAGCTATTTAAATTTTGTCAGAATCAACTTTAAGCATCAGGATATTATTGATTATCTGTTATATAATATTGTGAAAAGAAATCTTTTGCAATCGCGTCAAAGGATAGACAATAAGTCGTTACATCTTTTTTATACGAACTGTAAAAACAAAGATTTTATCGATGAAATTAAAACTGATTTCGGTCAGCATGTAAATTCGATATTCCTAAAGAAAATAATTAAAGAAAGTGGATGTAAATACGCGATAATCGACTTTTGGGCATCGTGGTGTAAGCCCTGTTTAGAGGAACTGCCGTATGCAAAAAAAACAATCAATGAATATCCTCAGATAAAATACATTTTTATATCAACAGATAAAAGCAAATCCGATTGGCTGAATGCAACTAAAAAGAGAACTGATATATTCAATTCAACAAATAGTTTTATACTGAACGAAATAAATGATGAGAATATATTGAGTAATCTTAAAATAACGACCATACCTCGTTTTATTTTACTGGATGAAAATGGACAAATTGTTGATGCTAATCTGATTCGTCCATCCGATCCGAATTTTAAGAGTGTAATTGACAAATACATAAAGAAATGAACTAATTCTAATAGAAGCAATGTTAGCTGGATGCAATGAATATCAGTTTTACATCTTTTGTTTCTTTGTATAAAGTTTTTAATTAAAGTTGATTTGAATCATCATTTAAAATATTCTGTTATGAGAAAAGTCACAATTCTGAGCTTCATCCTGCTTGCAGTAAGTTTTATCTTGAGTAGTTGTACCGAAAAGCTAACAACAATAAGTGGTACCATCGACAAAAATGCGAAGGTGTTGTTTAGCAATGTGAATGTGGACATTTGCTACGAAGCGTTTTTAGACACAATGGTGACTAACGATAAAGGGGAATTTCAATTAAAACTTAAGATCAACAAAGAGAGATTTGTTATGATTGTATTTCCTGATTCCGGTCGTAAATACATACTCCCCATAGTGCCCGGAGAAAATTACCAGATCGATGTTGATAAAGACGGAAAGTTGATTGTAGAAGGGGCGAATAAAGAAGGAATTGAATTGTATCAATCCCTTTTACAGTTTGATACGGATAATGATAACTGGAACATCTTTAAAGGAGGCTCTACGGCGAGTCGGGATCAAACGATTCAAAAAATAAAGAAAGAGGAGTTAGAACGGTTTAAGAAACTACTTGCAGAAGGGAAGATTTCTGAACAGTTTTATCAATTAATAGAGACCGACCGGGACTGTTATTATGCATTTGTTACAGCATGGTTGTATGCGTGGGATTATATGAAAATATGTAGAAATCCTTCTACGGCAGATGATAAGGTTGCCAAAAGCAAAATCAATAAGCAGCTTGAAGCTCTTTTTGCAGAATACAAACCCGATAACGCCAAAATAATGCTGTCGCCGAGTTGGGCTATGTATGCCCATTTTATGTATATTAAAGTCTTTCAGCAGTTTTCGCTAAAAAAGATTGATAAGAGTAATATAGAACAACTGCTTTCTGAAAAGAACATTCCTTTTTGGTTCGCACGGATAAAGGCTTTGTTTTCGGGTGAACAGTTAGAAGCTATGCTGGCCGTATTTCTTTACGAGAATGGAGGTCCTGAGGATTTTAGCGAATCGAAGGAAAGTATTCCTGTATATGAGTATTTTATTACCACTTTTCCGGATAGCCCTTATCTGAAATACTTCCAGCACTTGATGGAAAAAACAATTGAATTTTACAGTGGAAAAAAAGCCGATGCTGCCATCAAACTTATTCAGGGAGGAGATAGTATCGAAACCTTGACGGAGTTGGTTTCCCGCTTTAAGGGCAAAAAAATATATGTGGATGTGTGGGCAACCTGGTGTGCGCCTTGCAGGGCTGAGTTTAAGCATAAAGACGCGCTGGGGAAAATACTGGAAGAAAATGATGTAATACCTTTATACATTTCGTTGGATGAGAAGGGACAAGAGGAAAAATGGGAGGCTGTTATTTACACACATGGTTTAAAGGGTTATCATTTTAGGGCAAATAAGCCATTTATCGACGACCTGAACAAAATTTATATGGACAAAAACAATTCAGGTAAAACGAAAGGGAGTGGTAAAAAGTCCTTTTCGATACCCTGGTATCTGTTGATCGACGAAAATGGAAATATCATTAACGCCGATGCTCCAAGGCCGGGTGAAACGGACGAAATAAAAAAGTTATTTTCTAATTAATAAGATACTAATAACACTCAGGCTTCATAAAACAAACTGTTGGAAACCATGTTTTTTATGGTCTGTGCTGAGGAGAACTAAGGTTGGGTATAGCTTGTTGTTCGCGACGTTTTGTACGTTGAATAAGGATATATGGTGGGACGAGGTAATATGTTTCGAATGGTTCAGCATTGTTTAAAGAATAATCTTATGAAATTATATTTATTGATAATTACAGTATTTCTTATTTCTTGTAGTAGTACAACAAATAAAAACAATACAACAGAAAGTAATTGCACTGAAATGCACAAATTACAAAAGTTGATTTATGAAGTAATAAACTTGCCTGAATTCCAGCAATATTATAGTATTCAAAAAGTAATAGGTCAAAACCATTTGGTGATAGCGAAAAATGATATGGTCAATGATAGTATTAACTTGAATAAATTTGAGCTCCCAGTTTTATTTATTTTAAAAGAAGAAATAGAAACACAAAAAATTAAGGCTTATCTAGAGTTTAAGGAACTTAAAATAAAAGGAGATAGTGCGAGTGTATATTTTAGATATGATATACAAGGTGTTGGATGTAAAATAATATTTTCTTTACATGATTGTAACTGGAAGATAGAAAATGTTGATTTATGGGAGAACTAAAGTTTTCTTTCGGCAATGTCCGCAAAACTCTGTAGATTTAATGAAGATATCCGGTGGGACAGGGTTATGTCATCTATTCAAGAATGGTTATAACAAAATCCAAATATCAAAGTAAACAATGGTAACTAAAATAATTAAAGTATTATATAGAGTAATAGTTATACTATTATCGTTATCCTCAATTGGATTTCAATTAACGAATCTTGTATTTGGCACAATGGTAAAGAGTTCCCTGAATAAACAAAGTGAATTAAGCTATTATGCAACTGAGCTAATCCCACACTTATTTACCATTGTGATTTGTTTTTGGTTCATTATATACCAAATTAAGCGATTAATTTCTGATTTTCTAAAAAGTAGAGAATATAAGTAATGTATCGTGTCATGGTAATGTATCAAATGTGGCTATGGTCGATGATCATTTTTTTAAATATACACTAAGGAAAAGAGAAATTATACAAATTATCATACATATTGAATTATGAAAAGAATAGCACTATTAATGTCATGTGTACTGATTTGTTTTCACGGTTTGTCAGATAACAAAACACAAAATGACACTGTCGTTTATTTGAAGGAATATAAAGTGGTTAATAAAAATATATATAACCTATTAGATACTGCTATAAATCATGAATTAAGTTTTTTCAGAAGGAATTGTACCTATGATATAAATTTATATAAAGAGCATGGTCATTTGAAACTTTCTATTGGAGTTTTAGATGAAGAACTCTTGAAGTATTACAATGCTAGACTATCAGGATATATTAAATACAAAGGGAGTCTGTTTTTTATAAGTTCTTACCCTGATACAAAGGTAAAATTAAAGAAGTTCTATAGAGCACAGAAGAATAGAACACAATTTACTTTTCAATACTACTCTGGAGAAATGGGACCTATTGTAGATGAAACAGGGTGGTTTTACTTCTATAAAAATGGTAAATTCGTTCTTGATTATCTTTTTGATATAAGAATACCTGGAAAGCCGTAACTTATTAGAATAGACCTTTGTTGCATGTTCCCCGTCTAGCCGGATGTTCTTTAAATGAACTAAAATTGGCACACATTGCTGATAGCCAATATTAAAAGACCGAGGGTTTACCTTAGATATCCGCGAAGCATTTTACATTGAATAAGGATATCCGGTGAGGCGGGGGTGTAAAACTTTTAGTCGTCGAGGAACGAGACACTAAAACGTTTCTTCGTTTATGGGTTCGTTTTTTTTAAGAAACATTCAAAAGTCTTCGACGTTTTGAAGTTTGGCTTTCTTCATACGCCAGCGAAGCTTTGTATAATAAATGAATTTATTCTTTAGGATAGTGCTTTGTTCACTCTTTAAACCTGTCAGATTTTTAAAATCTGACAGGTTTGAAGAATAAAACCAGTTCAATTTAGTCTGCATTGATAATTGTCACTGAAACGGAGCACTCAGGTTTTCCGTTTCTGGGATTTTACTTTGTATTTCATTTATTTTGAGCTTATTTTCAGGTATCCGGTTCTAAACCCGGGAAGGATAAAAACAATATACATCCGCATAACTTTCCCGTTCTTCCTTTCCGCAAAAAAGCTTTCTTCCCTACCAACAGAGAACCTTATATTGATCTGTTTGTTATTATGTCTGTGATTGATGTTAGTTTAAAACTATTCTAAATAGATTGATTAATAGTCAGCCACATTTATTTATACATAATAAAAATACGAATCAAAATGATTTTTAAAGGGTTCCATCCATTAGAAGACAAGACATTCAGAATTATAGATAATGAGGGTAAGGTCATCAACAAAGCACTTATGCCCGACCTGAACGATGAGACAATTATTAAAGCGTATACAGCTATGCTTCAGGCACGGGTGGCCGACGAAATGGCGGTATCGTATCAGCGCCAGGGACGAATGTACACCTACCCACCTATCCTGGGACAGGAAGCTTTGCAGATTGCAGCAGGCATGATTATCCGCGAGAACGACTGGTTAGCTCCTGCTTTTCGCGAAATGGGCGTTATGCAGGCAAAAGGCGTAACACTGAAGGAGATTTTTCTGTATTATATGGGCAACGAAGAGGGCAGTAATTTCAGCAAAGCGCATCATGTACTTCCCATTAGCGTACCTATCGGGTCGCAGCTTTTGTATGCTGCCGGCATTGGCTACTCCATTAAATACCAGCAGAAGGACGAAGTTGTGTATCCCTTTATCGGCGATGGCGGCACTTCCGAAGGTGATTTCAGCGAAGCACTGAATTTTGCAGGCGTATGGAAAGTGCCTGTTGTTTTTACAATACAAAACAACCAGTATGCTATTTCGGTGCCGGTGCGGAACCAAACCAATTCGGTGAATCTTGCTGCCAAAGCCTTAGCTTTCGGTATGCCCGGCATTAAAGTGGACGGAAATGATTTTTTCGCCATGTATGTGGCCTACAAAGAAGCATCGGAATATGCACGCGCCGGCAATGGCCCTGTGCTGATAGAGGCTTATACTTATCGTAAAGGAGCACATACCACTTCGGACGACCCTTCGAAATACAGGACAAAAGAAGAAGAACTGGAATGGGACAAAGCCGATCCGCTCAAAAGGTTGAGAAAGTATATGGAACAGAAAGGTATCGCCCTTGAAGATGATGCTCAACTGATAGCCGCCTACAAACCTCAGGTAGATCAACAATTCTCGGAAGCCGAAAACTTTAAACCTTATGCACTGGAAGATGTATTCAGGCATATGTATGTGGACATGCCCGATGATTTAAAAAAACAAAAAGCAGATTATGAACAATTTTTAAGCTGGAAGGAAAAAAGAAAATGAGCGTAATGACTATGGTTCAGGCCATCAACAATGCACTTGACATTAAACTTGCCGAAGATAAATCAATCGTAATGTATGGCGAGGATGTAGGAGTGGAAGGAGGAGTTTTCAGGGTTACTGAAGGTTTACAGAAAAAATATGGCGTCGAAAGAGTTTTCGATTCACCGCTTGCCGAGTCGGCCATTGTAGGAACAGGATTGGGAATGGCCATGTCGGGCCTGCGTCCCGTGGTAGAACTTCAATTTGATGGTTTCACCTACCCTGCTTTTAATCAGATTATCTCCAACGTGTCGCGCATGAACAACCGCACACGTGGAAAATACAAAGTGCCTATGGTCATTCGGTTTCCTTATGGCGGCGGCATCAACGCAGTAGAACATCATTCCGAAAGTCCGGAAGCTTTGTATGGCCATATCCCCGGCATTAAAGTGGTGATCCCTTCCACTCCTCACGATGCCAAGGGATTGATGATTTCGGCCATCGAGAGTGATGATCCCGTTATTTTTATGGAACCAAAGCGAATTTACAGAGCCATCAAGCAGGAAGTGGCCGAAGAAAAATTCACGATTCCGATAGGAAAAGCCAAGGTGCTGACCGAAGGAACAGATGTAACCCTCATCGCTTTTGGCGCTATGATACGCGAATGCCAGAAAGCTATGGTGATGGCTGCCGAAGCCGGCATATCAGTGGAGTTAATTGACTTGCGGACTATTTATCCTATTGATAAAGAAACAATCAGAGCATCCATTCGGAAAACAGGACGTGTGGTGATTGTAGCCGAGGCGCCTCAATCCTTCAGCGTGGGTTCCGAACTGATTGCCATTGCTAATGAAGAAGCTTTTTTATACCTCGAAGCACCTCCCAAAAGAGTTATGGGCTTCGACACCATAGTGCCTTATGCCAAAGGTGAAGCTTTTTATATGATTTCGCCGGATCGTATTTTTTATGAACTCGAAAAAACTGTCAAATTTTAAACACACACAGCAATGAAATATATATTTAATTTCCCCGACATTGGCGAAGGTCTTGATGAAGGTACTGTGATTGAATGGTATGTAGAAAAAGGGCAGACCATTAAAGCAGGAGATGCATTGGTGAAAATGGAAACCGATAAGGTAGTGGCAGATATTCCATCGCCAAAGGGAGGAATAATTATACAGCTTTTCGGCGAAGTGGGCGATGTTATCCACGTTGGGAAACCACTTGTAGAAATTGAACTCGAAGGAACAACGGAAGCTGTTACCGATCCCGCAGAAGAAACAGCAGGTGTGGTGGGAACACTGGAACTGGCCGACAGCAACGCACTGCTGCCTGCGAGCCTCGAAAGTCAACCCGTATCGGCTGACGAAATCCGACTCTCGCGAAAAGCCCTTGCCACTCCACATGCACGCGCTATTGCACGCGAACTTGGAATTGACATCAACCAGATCACAGGAAACGGACCTTCGGGAAGGGTGCGAAAAGAAGATATAGAGAATTACAACCGAAAAATGCAGCAAACGAGTCGTACAAAAAGTATTCCCACATCTGACACAGAGGATCTGACCTACGAAACCCTGACACAAATCAGAAAGGTGATTGCGAAAAACATGATAAATTCCAAGCTGAATGCTGCTCATGTAACAATTTTCGAAGAAATTGAAATCTCCGAACTGATAGCTATAAGAAACAGATACAAAGATGACTATGCAGCCCGCGGCGCTAAACTCACCTATCTTCCTTTTATTGTAAAAGCCACAGTACTGGCGCTGAAAAAGCACCGCCAACTGAATTCGGAAATTGATATGGAGAACGAACGCATGATCTACAAGAACCGCTACAACATAGGAATAGCCATCGATACGCCCGAAGGTTTGGTAGTGCCTGTCATTAGAGATGCCGACCGGTTGACGATTGCTGAGTTAACGCAAAAAATCACTGAATATTCAGTGAAAGCCAGAGAAAGAAAGCTGACGCTTGACGACCTGCGCGAAGGCACTTTTACAATCAGTAACTTTGGATCCATCAGTGGTATTTTCGGCACACCGGTGATCAACTACCCACAGGCAGGCATACTGGGCATTGGCCGTATAGTAAAAAAACCTGTGGTGAAAAACGATCAGCTGGCCATTGGTAATGTACTGGGGTTGTCGATGACTGTCGATCACCGGATTGTAGATGGTGGCGAAACTGCTCGTTTTGTAAAATGTATCATCGATTATCTATCCGATCCTATTTCTCTTCTGATGGACTGAACCGGATATTAACTACTGATTGAAATCTTTTCCTTTTTTTTGAATGATAGAAACTTTAGCGTATAACCTGCCCGACATCCAATTGCTCGAAAAAGAAGCAAATCAGTACAGCATATGGATTCCGGACAAGGTTTACATTGTATTGGGTGCCTCGAACAATGCAGCTGATGCGCTGTTCACCGAAAACGTAACAGCCGATCGGGTGTTGGTGCTTAAACGTCCAACAGGTGGACAAACAGTGGTTCTGAGCCCACAGACCATTGTTTTAGCCGCCACCGTAACCGACAAAAACAACCTGAAACCCAAAGAGCTTTTCAACAAAATAAATGGATTAATTATCAAAAGCATTGAGACCGATGGAGTTACCGGACTGACATTGAGCGGCATTTCGGACATTGCCATCGATGGGAAGAAAATACTGGGATCGTCGATGTACAAGCGAAAAGATACGCTGTTTTATCATGCCGTACTTAATTTTGCGGTACCGGCAAGCCTTATTGAACGCTACCTGCGTCATCCATCCAAAGAACCTGACTACAGAGCCGGGCGTTCGCATGGCGAATTTGTAACTTCACTTCAGGAAAATGGCTATGCTGAAACGATTCAATACTTAAAAGAACAACTTGCAATCGGATTTAGTGAAATGTTCGACCCCGCATAAAAAAGAAAAAAAACGTATAAATATTTAAACTTTGTCCATAACAAGCTGTAAATATCGGAAGAGAATTCGGGACTAAAAACAAATTAATTTATTGAAATTCAACAAATATCTCTTGTTTTAAGAGGAGCGTTTGTTTTATAAGCTTTCAGTTTTCAAACAAAAACAGAAAACTTATTACATTATGAATCAGCACAAAAGTTTTATTTTTCAAAAATATATCTATCTTTGTTGTCTGAATTTTCAAATATCATAAAAAAAGTATCACTAAAAATGAAAAAACTAACATTATTTATCATGAGCGGATTACTCCTTGTGGGATGCGCGAAGAACGATAACCCGTTTTTCACAACTTACAAAAACAAGTACGGTGCACCACCTTTCGATAAAATCAAGTCGGAACATTATATGCCTGCCTTTAAAGAAGGTATAAAGCAACAACAGGCCGAAATTGATGCCATTGCCGAAAGTAAAGATGCGCCAACTTTTGCCAATACAATCGAAGCACTTGATTATAGTGGCGACTTACTTAACAGAGTTTCAGCAGTATTCTTTAATTTATACTCTGCCGAAACCAACGACGATATGGAGAAAATTGCCAACGAGGTTTCGCCCATGCTTTCGGAACACAACGACAATCTTTATCTGAACGAAAAACTTTTCGAAAGAGTAAAAGTATTGTTTGATAGCCGTGCTACACTGGGACTCACTCCTGAGCAGAACCGTTTGCTCGAAAAATACCACCGCGATTTTATCCGCAGCGGAGCAGCATTGACTGCCGAACAAAAGGAAAAACTACGCAGCATCAATAAAGAACTGGGACTTGCCGAACTTGCTTTCGGACAAAATGTATTGGCCGAAACCAATGCTTTCTCGAAAGTAGTTGATAAAAAAGAAGACCTGGCCGGTTTGCCCGAAGGTGTGATACAGGCAGCTGCCGAAGCAGCTAAAGAAGCTGGAAAAGACGGCAAATGGTTATTCACAACACAAAAAGCAAGTTTTATTCCTGTGTTGCAATATGGCGAAAACCGTGAGCTTCGCAAAGAACTACTTATGGCTTACACCCAACGTGCCAATAACAACAATGCCAACGATAACAAAGCGTTGATCAATAAAATAATGAAACTTCGTGTACAGAAAGCTCAGTTGCTCGGATTCGAAACTCCGGCTGCGTTTATCCTTGACGACACAATGGCCAAAACGCCTAAAACTGTTTACGACTTCCTTGCTACCGTTTGGACTCCGGCCGTTAACCGTGCCAAAGAAGAAGCTGCCGAACTCCAAAAGCTAATGGATGCTGAAGGAAAAGGCGAAAAACTGGAAGCCTGGGACTGGTGGTTTTATGCCGAAAAGCTCCGTAAAGCAAAATACAACCTGGACGAAGAAGAACTACGTCCTTATTTCCAACTCGAAAATGTTCGTCAGGGTGCGTTTGATCTGGCAGGTAAATTATTCGGTTTGAAGTTCCAGAAGCTTGACAGTATGCCTACTTATCATGCCGATGTAGAAATGTTCGAAGTAACCGATGCTGATGGTTCATTGATAGGTGTGCTTTATACCGACTATTTCCCACGCGCCGGAAAACGTGCAGGTGCATGGATGGATAATCTCACTCCACAATATAAAAAAGACGGTGTAAATTACCGTCCGATCATTGTAAACGTAGGTAACTTTACAAAACCAACGGCAGGTAAGCCATCGTTGCTGAATATGGACGAAGTAGAAACATTGTTCCATGAATTTGGTCATGCATTGCACGGATTGCTTTCGCAATGTACTTATCCGAGCCAGGCAGGCACAAGCGTTTCGCGCGACTTTGTGGAATTGCCTTCTCAGATCATGGAAAACTGGTGCTTCGAACCTCAGGTAATGAAAACTTATGCCAAACATTATACTACAGGCGAAGTAATGCCACAGGAATTGATGGATAAAATTCAGAAAGCAGGAACTTTCAATCAGGGATTTACAATGACAGAACTGCTGTCGGCGTCGCTGCTCGATATGGATTATCACAGCATCAAGGACACTGCCAACTTCGATGTTGAAGCCTTCGAAAAAGCAACGATGGAACGCATCGGAATGATTCCTGAAATCATTGTACGTTACCGCAGCACTTTCTTCAACCATATTTTCACAGGTGGATATTCGGCAGGTTACTACAGCTATACATGGGCCGAAGTACTTGATGCCGATGCTTATCAGGCCTTTGTTGAATCGGGTGATATTTACAATCCGAAAGTAGCTACAGCTTTCCGCAAAAATATTTTGGAGAAAGGCGATTCAGATGATCCTATGAAGCTTTACAAAACATTCAGAGGAGCTGATCCAAATCCGGATGCCTTATTAAAAAGAAGAGGTCTTAAATAATATCCGTTGCAAAAAGTAAGTAAAACAGGTACAGATAAAAAGATTTTATCTGTACCTGTTTTAGTTTGTGAAAGGGATTACTTACTTTTGCAAACACAAAGCATTGAACTGATTTGGCAAGCTGAATGATGATGTTATTGGGTTTCGTTGTATAAGTTGAAATACTGATGTTAGAAAACACATGAGAGTAACGCTAAAAAAAATAATTACCCCTTCCCTATCGTTGTCGACGCTATTGATTGTAGCTTCTATCGCATTGTGGCTTGTTGTTTTCAGCACCACGGTTGTCGATAGCCCGGTGGCGCTGGGTTCTCCTCTGTCCAAAGCGGTGGAAAATATTTTGCCCGCAGGATTGCTTACAAGCATCACAAGCCTACTGCTCACCTTGCTGAATGCCTTTCTGATTGCTCAACTCAATAACCGGTTTACAATTATCCGGAACAGGACTTTTATTCCTGTATTTGTATTTTTGATGCTTATGTCGGTAGCAGGGCAAACCCATCAACTTCCAGGCGCTCATTTTGCGCTCACATTGTTGTTGATCGCCCTGTTTGTGTTTTTCAATATGTTCAGAGACAAACAGGCATCCGAACAAGCATTCCTGGGAAGTTTGCTGATTGCCACCGGCAGCTTGTTTATCGAACCAATTCTCCTTTTTTTAGCGGTTTGCTGGATGGGGATGATACGTTTCGGGAGTTTTTCACTCCGCACTTTTCTGGCCTCAGTGTTCGGAGGACTTGTTCCCTGGATATTTTACTTTGCAATACGATATTATTTCGAAACCGATTTGTTGTGGATCAATACTTTGTTTACTGGCTTCGAAACCGGATTTACGTTATTTGAAAGGCCTTTAAACGAACTGATTTATCTGGCCTGTATGACGCTGATAATAATTACAGGCTTAGTGGGCTTGTACTCGAACCTGCATGGCGATTCCATTCAGTCGCGTGCCAAGTTGAATTTTCTGACAATAATTCTTATCTTTTCATTTGCATTCTCCATCGTTTTTGTAAATTGCTACGCAATATTTATTCCGTTCACGCTGATGGCTTATGCAGTATTAATCGCTCACCCGTTGACATTGAAACCCAATGGATTTTACGCTATACTTTTTATTGTTCTTGTAATTATCAATCTTGCTTATTTAGCATCTAACCTCATACTTCGTTAATGACAGACCTTATCGGATTAGGCTATCTGGGATTATTCATCGCCTCTTTTCTTGCAGCCACAGTAGTTCCTTTTAGCTCCGAAGTGGTGTTTTCGGCAATGGTTTTCGGCGGTCTGAATGCCTGGAAATGTGTGTTTGTGGCCACATTAGGCAACTGGCTCGGTGGCATGACCTGCTATTACATAGGGCGGCTTGGCAAAATAGAGTGGATAGAAAAATATCTTCGCATAAAAAAGGAAAAAATGGAAAAATTTATGGGTAAACTTCATCGCTATGGCGACTGGTTTGCTTTTTTCTCTTTTTTACCCGGAGTAGGCGATGTAATTGCTGTCGCATCCGGCTATTTTCGTTGCAGATGGTGGATAGTAGCGCTTTCGATGTTGCTAGGTAAATTTGCAAGATACATAGTTTGGATGTACTTGAATGGACTAATTATGTGATTTTTTAAGATTTATTTTATCTGAGTAGCATGGCTTTTCGGGTGTTTATAGCTAATTTTGACCCATCGGAAAAACTTAATTTCCGAATGGATAACTGTTTTTTAATCTCTGTTTCTCTTAAGCATGTTGAACTGGTCTGTGAAAATAAAGATACTGCTAATGATCTGTTTGCTTGCAGGCATGAATATTACTGTTAATGCAGACATAGTCCCCGTTGAAAAACCTGCAAAATCAGGTTTTACTAAAAACAACTCCCGCAAGATTGATGCCATCATAATTCACTCGGTTTTCAATAACTCGGGTGGCGATTTGTACAATGTAGACTCAATTATTAAGCAATTTACGCGCTACCACGTAAGCGCTCATTACCTGATAGGAAGAGATGGAGTAGTTTACCGCCTGGTGAACGAAAAGGACATCGCCTATCATGCCGGCAAAAGCCAGTTGCCCGATGGACGCAGATCCGTCAACAGTTGCTCTATTGGAATTGAGCTGGTCACTTCGTTTACCGAAGCACCCACCGAACTACAAATCAATGCACTGGTAGAACTTGTAAAAAACATTCAACTCAGACATAAGATAAAATATATTTTGCGGCACAGCGATATTTCGCCCGAACGCAAAACCGATCCATGGAATATGGATTGGGAAAATTTCAGAATAAGATTAAATCTATACAACTAAAAATGAGACTAAAACATATATTTCTGCTCACCGCTTTATCCATCAACACTTTTATAGCGCCGGCACAAAAAAACACTGAAAAACAAATCAGCGATTCGCTCACCGTTATTGCGAACAGTTATGCTGCTGTTGGCAGAATCAACATTGCAGGCATTGAAGTGAATCAAAAGGACAAAACTGTAACTGTGCTCGCAGGAGATGTACTTTCGCAGATTCCTTTCCGCAAAGAGAATGTACAGCAGATTTACAACATGCTATCCAATGTTTTAAGCTCCAAATATCCGGGTTTTAAAATTTTATGTGTGTCCGACAAACGCTATATTGAGGATTATATTCCCAATTTTTATCGTCAGGAAAACATCGAGCGCCAACGACTCTATAAAGTTGTTCCTCCTTCACTTCCATTGGTCACCAATCTCTCAGTTCCCTACAAAGTAGAACAGGGACTTCAACATCGTCATATTGCACTGTGGCAAAGTCATGGCTGGTACTACAATCAGAAATCAGCACGCTGGACCTGGCAAAGAGCCCGACTCTTTCAAACCGTCGAAGATTTGTATACACAATCCTACGTATTGCCTTTCCTAACGCCCATGCTCGAAAATGCAGGTGCCAATGTGCTTTTGCCCCGCGAACGGGATACACAACTGAACGAAGTTATTATTGATAACGACAACAAGTATGGAGGAAGCAGATACCACGAACACAACGACCGGAAAAGCTGGAAAACTGGAGGTACCGGATTTGCTTTCAGCCAAAAAGTATACCTGCAGGGAGAAAACCCTTTTGCTATGGGAACCTACAGATACATCCCATCGATCAACGATACAGACGAAATGAGTTATGCCGAATGGAATGCAGATATCCCTGAAGCCGGAAATTATGCCGTTTATGTATCGTACAAAACGGTAGACAAAAGTGCTCCCGATGCACGATATACAGTCTACCATCGCGGAGGAAAAACAGAATTCAAAGTGAACCAAACCATCTATGGTGGAACCTGGTTGTACCTGGGTCATTTTAAGTTCAATAAAGGAAAAAGCAATCAGGCACGCGTAGTACTTACAAACTTCAGCTCATTCCACGATAAAATAATTACTGCCGATGCCGTTAAAATAGGTGGAGGCATGGGTAATATGGCTCGCAATCCGAACATAGCCGGAAGTCTTCCGAATCAGAAAAGTTCGGACAGTAGCGCTATTGCTATAAAAACCACCGTAGACGCGCTACCCATCGAACCTGTTATCAGTGGTTATCCCCGCTACACCGAAGCCGCCCGCTACTGGTTGCAATGGGCTGGTATGCCCGATAGCATTTATAGCATCACCAAGGGGATGAATGACTATAATGACGATTATCAGTCGCGTGGACACTGGGTGAACTTTTTAGCAGGCGGCTCCTCTGTTTTACCCGGTAAACCCGGCTTAAACGTACCTGTCGACATGGCCCTGGCTTTTCATACCGATGCCGGTACTTTTAAAAACGATTCTATCGTTGGTACACTTGCCATCTGCACTGTTACAAATTCGGCTGGAAAAACTGTTTTCGAAAACGGCTATTCACGGTGGACGTCAAGAGACCTTACCGATATTGTTCAAACACAAATCGTTCAGGACATTCGCCAAACATTTGCACCGGAATGGACGCGTCGTGGCTTATGGAACAAATCCTACAGCGAGTCACGCGTACCCGAAATGCCTTCGATGTTGCTGGAACTCTTGTCGCATCAAAACTTAGCCGATATGCGATACGGCCTCGATCCCCGCTTCCGTTTCACTGTGAGCAGAGCCATTTACAAAGGCATTCTTAAATACCTTTCTTTTAATTCCGGAACCGAATATGTGGTACAACCTTTACCTGTAGTAGGTTTCAGCACCCGATTTGTTGCCCGTAACAAGGTAGAACTTACATGGACACCTGTGAATGACAGTATTGAACCTACAGCAAAACCCGATAAATACATTGTATACACACGTATTGATGATGGTGGATTCAACAATGGCATTATCAGCGAAAAAAGCAGTATTGTATTGGATGTTCAGCCCGGAAAAATCTACAGTTTTAAGATTGCGGCCATCAACAAGGGAGGCGAAAGCTTTCCATCCGAAATACTGTCGGTTTATCGCGCCAACAACGACAAGCCTGAAGTGCTTATCGTCAATGGTTTTGACCGGCTAAGCGCCCCTCTGAGTGTTGTCAACTCTACTGCACCCGGATTTTACAATGACGAAGATGCCGGAGTTTCCTATCTCTCGGATTATGCATTTATAGGCAAACAGTACGAATTTGACCGATCGAAACCATGGAAAAGCGATGACGATCAGGGTTTCGGCGCCAGCTACAGCAATTACGAAAACAAGGAAATTGCAGGGAATAGTTTTGACTATCCATACCTGCACGGAAAAGCAATAAAAGCAGCCGGCTATTCGTTTGTATCAACAAGTAAACTCTCGGTGGAAAAAGGGAATGTGGATCTGAAAAAATACAAGGTGACAGACCTTATTTTGGGCAAACAAAAACAAACATACATAGGAAATACAAAAAAACCTGCTGAATTTAAAACTTTTCCATTAGCTTTGCAGCAGTCTTTGCGTTCGTATTGTTTGGCAGGTGGACATTTAATGGTGAGTGGAGCTTATATTGCATCTGATTTTTACAAAGGGAATTATATAAACACCGATGAAAGGATCTTTTTGGAAAATATTCTGAAATACAAGTTCAAATCATCAAAAGCAAGTTTAAATCCGAAAGTAAAAATGGTGAATTCACCTTTTGCACAGTTCGATCAGGCTGAATTCGACTTTTACGATAAGCCCAACAAGATTTCATATTATCTTGAGTCCACTGATGCTATTGAACCGGCTGGAGCTGGAGCTGTTACAGTTTGCAGATATGCAGGCACCAATCTTAGCGCAGGAGTAGCGTATTCAGGAAATTACAAAGTCTGTTCGTTCGGATTTCCGTTCGAAACCATTCAATCAGAAAAAGAACGTAACCGACTCATGGAAAGTGTACTGAGTTTTTTCAACATAAAAAGCATGAAATTGTCAAACACAAAAAAATAAATTTATTCATCAATAAATCAACATACAATGAAAACAAAACTTTGGCTGTTAGCTCTTCCTTTCATCTTTTTGACGTCCTGTGATTTCAACACAGTTACTTTACCATCAGTTTCGGGTACACAATACGAAATCCTTGTTGTAATGGGCGACTCAGCATGGCAGCAACCTTCGGGACGCTCCCTTGTTGCCCTTCTCGATCAAGACATGTACGGACTTCCACAGCCCGAACCAATGTTGGATGTGCATCAATGTACGCCTGCTGAATTTACAGATGTGCTGAAACCATCACGTAACCTGTTGATTACCGATATTTCGGACAAATACACTGCACCAAAAATTACTTATGGCAAAAACCGCTGGGCAACTCCACAGTCTATCGTAAAAATTGTAGCGCCCAACGATTCGGTATTTGCAGCTACAGTTGAGCAATACGGCAAACAAATTCTTGACTATTTCATCCGCACTGAACGCGAACGGTCAATAGAGTTTAACAAACAGTATGTAAACGAAAAAGACAAAGCCGAAATAGAAAAAATGTTCGGCATTCAGATTAACATTCCGCAAGGCATAAGCAAAGCCACAAAGAAGAAAGATTTTTATTGGATTACAAATGATCAGGTAAGTGTGCGTCAGGATATTGTAATTTATTCATACCCCTATACTGATAAAAACACATTTACAAAAGACTACATTATTGCCAAACGCGACTCGGTAATGAAAGCAAATATGCCGGGCGAATTGAAAGGCTCGTATATGGGCACGGAACTGAAATATGTGGATCCGCTTTTCAATGAAATATGGGTAAACAAAGGATATTGTGCCGAGGTACGTGGTTTATGGAAAATGAAGAACGGCGCTTCCATGGGAGGTCCATTCTATAGCCACACACGTTTGGACGAAATTAATCAGCGCGTAATCACTATGGAAGTATTTGTATTTGCTCCGGGAAAGAAAAAACGTAATCCGATTCGACAGCTCGAAGCCGTTTTGTTCTCAGCTAAACTTCCTCAGGAAATCAATGCACTGAACGAAGTGTCGGTGGTAGCCGAAAAGAAAGCCGAAAAATAACAAATCATCTACAGGATAATGCATTAACTATAAGTTGAGTATGGAAAGAGAAAAAATTGTGATTGGCATTACGCAGGGCGACATAAACGGCATAGGATATGAAGTGATTTTAAAAACACTTTCAGAAAGCCGAGTGCTCGATGCCTTTGTTCCTGTTATTTATGGTTCGCCTAAAGTAGCTGCTTTTCACCGCAAACAGCTCGATATTCAGGGAATTAATTTGAATATAATCAACAGTGTTGAAGAGCTAAATCCCAAAAGAATAAATATAATCAATTGCTCGGATGATGAAATAAAAGTGGAACTCGGCCGCTCTACCGAAGAGGCTGGAAAAGCCGCTTTTGCAGCATTGGAACAAGCCACCGAGGATCTTAAAAAAGGAGCTTTGGATGCTATCGTAACTGCGCCTATCAACAAAAAGAACATTCAGTCCGCCGATTTTCACTTCCCCGGTCACACCGAATACCTCGAAGAAAAGTTCGGCACAGGAACTCCATCGCTTATGTTGCTGATGAATGACGTAATGCGGGTGGCTGTAGTAACAGGTCATATTCCGGTTGCCGAAGTATCCAATGTGCTAACAAAGGAACTGATTACCGAAAAACTACTTGTATTCAATAAAGCGCTGAAAGAGGACTTTATGATTGTTCGTCCACGGATTGCAGTGTTGGGACTTAACCCACATGCCGGCGACGAAGGCGTGATTGGCGATGAAGAACAAAAAACAATTATTCCTGCCCTGAAAGAAGCCGAGAAACAGGGCGTTGTTTGCGTGGGACCTTATGCGGCAGATGGATTTTTCGGATCGGGTCAGTTCAGTAAATTCGATGGCATATTGGCAATGTATCACGACCAGGGATTAATTCCATTTAAAACAATATCGATGGACAGTGGCGTGAACTTTACCGCCGGTCTTTCGGTGATACGCACTTCGCCGGCACATGGCACAGCCTACGATCTGGCAGGGAAAAACATGGCTTCCGAGGATTCATTCCGCCAGGCTATTTACACAGCCTGCGATATTTATCAAAATCGTATGATCAACAAAGAAATTACTGCCAATCCACTAAAAGTGGAGAAAAGGGTAGAACGAGGCGGTAGAGTAGAATAAGCTTCGAATCATGCTGATGTATAACAAATAAGGTTGCTGCAAAATTTGCAGCAACCTTATTTGTTTTTATAATCTATAGAGAATATGAGTTTTACGTCCTAAGCATTGAATATCAATGCGCCGATTCGAACTGCTGCAGGAATCGCACATCGTTTTCGGAGAACATGCGCAGGTCTTTTACCTGATATTTCAGGTTGGTAATGCGTTCCACCCAAAGTCACTCCCAGTAGAGTTCTATACAAAATATATTTCATAAATTCCACTTCTTTTTGTTGAAAAACTAAAAACTTAGGTATATTTAATGTTGTTTAACTATATCTGAGTTATTGAATAACTATTAATCATTATTTTTGCAGCAAAACTATTTAATTCCAAATCAATTAAGTCAAATCCAAATTCTTATGAAACATGATTTACGGTTAATAGTCATGACTGTTGCAAATGTCTAATCTTGAAATTTCTATAATAATGAAAACACTAAAATTTATAACTGCCATGTTGTTGTCCGTAGGTTTATTCATTGGGTGCAACAACGAAAGCGAAAATGTGAAATCGCTTTCGAAAATAGCAGTGAAAATGAAACCTACACAAGCTGCGACAAGCGAAACACAATTAACAGAAACCGTGTTTACGAGTGACGATATTGTTTCGTACAATGGGAAAACGGGCGAGATACAATTCAAACAAAATGTATTTTCTCAAAAAAGTCCGGATGTATTATTGGATTTCTATGTGAATGAGCAATTCTTATTTTCTCTCTATTATAAGGTTATTCTTGATACGAATAGTGCTCTATACAACGTGCCTTTATTACATTATAGCTTTCTTGAAGGTAATAAATATTATATAAGAGATGGTTATCCTTGGGGCTTCCCTATTGACGACAATTCAGAAAGAACCGGACAAGCGGCAAGTGTTGCTAAAGAGCGCCGTGACAATGCGGATAAAATACTTTCCGGTTGGAAACAGTTTGTTGATGAATTGAAAAAAGAAGGTAAATATATAGAAAATTAATTTTGTAATTCATTAAAATAGAGCAGGTAGGGAATTAAACAAATAAGGTTGCTGCAAAATTTGCAGCAACCTTATTTGCTTTTGTAATCTATAGATAATATAACTTGAACATCAATGCGCCGACTCGAACTGCTGCAGGAACCGCACATCGTTTTCGGAGAACATGCGCAGGTCTTTTACCTGATATTTCAGGTTGGTAATGCGTTCCACACCCATGCCAAATGCGTAACCCGAATATACTTTAGAGTCGATGCCACAGTTTTCCAACACATTCGGATCCACCATACCACAACCAAGAATTTCGACCCAACCGGTATGCTTGCAGAACGGACAACCTTTACCGCCACATATATTGCACGAAATATCCATTTCGGCGCTAGGTTCGGTGAAGGGGAAATAAGATGGACGTAAACGAATCTGGGTTTCTTCACCAAACATTTCCTTGGCAAAATACATCAAAGCTTGCTTGAGGTCGGCAAACGAAACATTTTTGTCAATATAAAGTCCTTCCACCTGATGGAAAAAACAGTGGGCACGATACGAAATTGCCTCGTTGCGATACACGCGACCCGGGAACAACATACGAATCGGAGGTTTCTGATGAGCCATAACACGCGACTGTACCGACGATGTGTGCGTGCGCAAAATAACATCAGGCTGCTGTTCGATAAAGAATGTATCCTGCATATCGCGCGCCGGATGTTCGGGCGGGAAATTGAGCGCACCGAAAACATGCCAATCATCCTCAATTTCAGGGCCTTCGGCAATAGTAAAACCTATACGGGCAAAAATATCGATAATTTCGTTTTTAGTAAGCGATAGCGGATGACGGGTTCCCAGTTTAAAAGGGTCGGCACTTCGGGTCAAATCTGTTTTATTAGATGTGTCCACTGCATTAACGAATGATTCTTTTAGTTCGTTTATTTTATCCTGTGCGGTGTTTTTCAACTCATTAAGAAGCAATCCAACCTCACGTTTTTCTTCGTTGGCCACATTGCGAAAATCGTTGAAGAGTTCGGAAATCTGTCCTTTTTTACTCAGGTATTTGATTCGCAACGCTTCCAGTTCGTCGGCGTTGGCGGCAGCCATTCGGTTCACCTCTTCGAGCAACTCATTTATCTTGCTTTTCATTTTCAAATTCAGTATTTGTGACTGTAAGCAATCTATTTCTCAATTGTTTACATATTCATTTTTAAGCTTTTGCAAATATATTTCGAAGTGCAAAAGTAATCATTTTTACTCAAAAATCATTGACCTTAAAAAAAATATAGAAACTAAACTGTTTTTATCTGAATTTTAGCTTATATTTGTCAGACGCAAAACCGAAAAGCTTATGCATACTGAAGATATAATCAATTTTCTGAAAGAATTAAACGAAAACAACAATCGGGAATGGTTTGCCCAGAACAAGAGCCGTTACGAGAAAGTCAAATCAAAGTTCGAAGAAATCAGTCGTTTACTCATCTCCGAGATTTCAATTTTCGACAATGATATCAAAAATGTAGATGTAAAAGATTGTGTTTTCAGAATCTACCGCGATATACGTTTTTCTACAGACAAAACACCCTATAAAACCCATTTTGGAGTATACATTGCTTCCGCCGGTGGTAGAAAAAGCCAGCGTGGAGGTTATTATTTACACCTTGATCCGGCCGGCAGTTTTATTGCTGTAGGCGTATGGTGTCCTCCACCCAACATACTCAAAGCATTGCGTCAGAGTGTATGCGATAACATCGACGAACTGAACGAAATCCGCAATGAAGCCGGCTTCAACACCTATTTCAAAACATTTTTCGAAGAAGATAAACTGAAAAATGTTCCTGCCGGATTTCCACGCGATTTTCCCGACGCCGAACTGTTGAAGTTGAAACATTACATGGTTGAATACAAGCTGGATGATAAAATTTTGAACGCATCTGACTTTGTGTTGCAATTGGCTCAAATTGCCCGTGCAGGCTATCCTCTCAACAAGTTTCTCAACTACACAGTAGATGAAGTTATTTAAAAACTTAACAAAGAAATATGATACTTGATACCTTAAAAAACTGTACCAAATACGAAATGGTACATCCCCGCTTCAAAGTGGCGTTTGATTTTCTTAAGAGCGCCGACTTGTTATCGCTTCCTCCTGGAAAAACCGAACTCGAAGGAACAGATGTGGTTGTAAATGTGGTTGAAATTACCGGAAAACCCATCGAACTGGCCCGAATGGAAACTCACCAACAGTTTATTGATATACAAATACCACTTGGCGCAGTAGAAACAATGGGTTGGAAATCGGCAGATCAGCTCGAAAGCCCAATGGGACCTTACAACGCAGAAAAAGATATCACTTTTTTTGAAGATGCAGCCAGCAACCTGATCAAGGTACAGCCTTTCGAATTTGCAATTTTTTTCCCCGAAGATGGTCATCAACCGGGTATTGGTGAAGCAACTTATAAAAAAATTATCGTAAAATTGCGGGTATAAAAAAACATCAAATTGAATTGTTCCTTTAATTTCCCAAAACGAGAGTGAGTTGTATCTTTTTGAATAACATTTTTATAAATAAGAGTTTATGAATATTCTGCCGATTATTAAATCCGATCCATATCTTGTACCTTTTGCAGATGCTATTTACGGGCGGTACGAGTATTTTAATAAAATGGAGAAAAAGCTTACCGGCGACAACCAGTCGCTGTCCGACTTTGCTACAGGTTACTTGTATTTTGGCCTTCATCGTCAAACCGATGGATGGGTTTTTCGCGAATGGGCGCCAAATGCAACTGCCATTTTTCTGATTGGCGATTTTAATAATTGGCAACGACATCCCGACTATCAACTAAAAAAGATGCTCAACGGCATCTGGGAAGTCCATTTGCCCGATTATGCAATGGCGCACACACAGCTATACAAACTACTTATCGAATGGGAAGGTGGTAGCGGCGAACGTATTCCGGCATGGGCGCGCAGGGTTGTTCAGGATGAGCAAACAAAGATTTTCAGTGCTCAGGTTTGGAATCCGATTCAGCAGTATAAATTTAAAACTAAAAAATTCACTCCGCAAACCGAGCCTTTACTCATTTACGAATGTCATATAGGAATGTCCGGGAAAGAGGAAAAAGTGGCCACTTACGAGGAATTCCGAACCTCCGTTCTGCCCCGTATCGCCAAAGAAGGTTATAACTGCATACAGATTATGGCCATTCAGGAACATCCCTATTACGGCTCGTTCGGCTACCACGTATCCAGTTTTTTTGCAGCTTCCTCACGGTTTGGTACTCCCGAAGAACTGAAACACCTGATAGACGATGCACATGGAATGGGAATAGCTGTGATAATGGACATCGTTCACTCGCACGCCGTTCGCAACGAAGTGGAAGGACTTGGTCGGTTCGATGGAACTCCATATCAATACTTTCACGGTGGTTCACGCCGCGAACACCCGGCCTGGGATTCGCTTTGCTTCGATTATGCAAAACCGGCAGTGCTTCACTTCTTACTATCCAATTGCAAATTCTGGCTCGAAGAATATAAGTTCGATGGATACCGTTTCGATGGCGTTACGTCCATGCTTTACAGAAGCCACGGACTTGGCGAAGATTTCAGCGGTTACTCATCTTATTATAACATGAACCAGGATGGTGATGCCATTTGTTACCTCACACTCGCCAACAAACTGATACATGATGTTAAACCAAATGCCATTACAATCGCTGAAGAAGTGAGTGGAATGCCCGGATTGGCTTCAAAAGTTGAAGATGGGGGAATCGGTTTCGACTATCGCATGGCCATGGGAATTCCTGATTTCTGGATAAAATTAATCAAAGAAATAAAAGACGAAGACTGGAGACCCGGCCACATACTATGGGAACTCACCAACCGACGTGCCGACGAAAAAACAATCAGCTATGCCGAGAGTCACGATCAGGCATTGGTGGGCGATAAAACGATTATTTTCCGTCTAATTGACTCCGAAATGTACTGGCATATGCAACGCGGCGACAATACATTCAGGGTCGATCGCGGTATTGCTTTGCACAAAATGATTCGCCTGATTACTGCCAGCACTATAAATGGCGGTTATCTTAACTTTATGGGAAATGAATTCGGTCATCCCGAATGGATTGATTTTCCAAGAGAAGGCAATGGTTGGTCGCACAAATATGCCCGTCGACAATGGAATCTTGTAGATAATAAAGATCTATTGTACAACGCACTGGGCGAGTTTGATCAGGCCATGATATCGCTCTTAAAATCGGTACATCAGTTCAATCAGTTGAACATTGAAAAACTATGGGACAATGAAGGAGATAAAGTATTAGCTTATCAGCGAGGTAATCTGATTTTTGTTTTTAACTTTAATGGCGTGAAATCATTCAGCGATTATGGTATTTTGGCAAATAAAGGCACTTATAAAATTGTGCTCAACACCGATGAATCATTGTATGGAGGTTTCGACCTTATCGACGAAGGCGTTAAGCACATCACTTTACCTGAACCAAAAGACCCTTCTAAAAAAGAATGGTTAAAGCTATACATTCCGGCGCGCACCGCTTTAGTCCTGAAAAAACAATAAATATCAATAAAGAGCTAAATAAAAAAGCTGCAACAATTTTTAATCAAATTGTTGCAGCTTTTTTTTATAAATTTCGTCCCAAAAGCAAAAGCCCGTCGGAAAATTTACACTTATTTTTCTGTATACACTTCCCAATCAGTACCTAACATACTTCCTGTTTTCATAAACTGTGTATGCATACCAAAACAAGCATGCAAGTCGGTTGGCGTATGGCAAGGGCCGGAAAGAGCCAGATAATCACGTAACATTTGTTTGTATTCGGGCGCTACACAATTTTCAATGATTTCTTCGGCACGCTGAATAGGGGATTTACCACGTAAATCGGCCACACCATGCTCAGTAATTAATATGTTTACCGAATGTTCGTTCTGATCCACATGGCTTACCATTGGAACGATAGAACTGATATTTCCTTTCTTAGCGGTGGAAGGAGTAGTGAAAATTGAAATGTAGGCGCTGCGCGTAAAATCAGCCGAGCCACCAATTCCGTTCATCATCTTCGAACCCATCACGTGTGTACTGTTCACATTACCAAAAATATCGGCCTCCAAAGCAGTATTGATGGTGATTAATCCCAATCTGCGGGCAAGCTCAGGACTATTTGACATCTCCTGCGGACGCAAAACTATTTTATCGCGGAAAAATTCCAAATCAGAATAAATACTTTTCAGAATAGGAGTCGTAATTGTAAGTGAACAACCGCTCGCAAAGCGAATCTTTCCGTTACGCAGCAATTCAATCACCGAATCCTGAATCACTTCAGTGTACATTTCGAAAGATGGAATTTCAGGATTTGTTCCCAACGAGGCCATTACTGCATTAGCAATGTTTCCCACGCCCGATTGAATAGGAAGAAATTCCTTCGGAATACGTCCCGATTTAATTTCGCTGGCAAGGAAATTGGCCACATTCTGACCGATCTTATCTGTTACCTCGTCGGTTGGTGTAAATCCACCTACTTCATCATCGCGATAAGTTTCGACCACACAAAGGATTTTTTTAGGATCCACCTTGATGTATGGCACTCCCATACGATCAGATGGTGTCATCAACGTTAAAGGTAAACGGTGAGGAGGATCTTTAGGTTCGAAAATGTCATGAAAACCACGAAGCTCTTTTGGATGATTGTGGTTTAGTTCAACAATAATAAAATCGGCCAAATTGGCTATTGTAGGAGAAATACCAACACCTGAAGTAGGTATCAGTTCGCCATCTTCGGTAATTTCACAAACTTCGATGATCGCAAATTTTGGTTTTGGCATAAATCCAAAACGCAAATGCGGAGCAAGAGATGACAAGTGCATATCGAAATAAGGGGCACGTTCATCATTCAGAGCCGAACGTAAATCTTTGTTCGATTGATAAGGTGTACGAAACAGAATGGCGTTAGCACGCGCCAAAGCACCATCGAGCGAATCGCCGGTAGATGCACCTGTGTACATTCCGATTTTAAACTCTTTCCCTTCGGCATGAAATGCTTCGGCACGCTTGGCGATAGCCGTTGGCACTTCTTTCGGACAACCAGCTGGTGTGAAACCACTGAAACCTACAATGTCGCCATTGTTTACATAACTTGCAGCCTCTTCGGCAGTTACAAACTTATACATTTAATTCGTTTTTTGGGGTTTGTCGACAGCTGATAATAACACACCAACTGTCTGTATTTTAATAATTTGTTGACTTCATAAACTCCTCAGTTTGTGCTTAAAGCAGCACACTCTTAATTGCCCGCAAAATTACCAAATAAATTTTGAATAACCTTGCAAATAGAAGGTTAATTACAGAAATTTTTCTCTAATTAATATGCTAACAAAAAAAGCAACCAAAATGCTCAGAACAGTGAAAGTTTTTGCTTCCTGCGTTCGCTATCACATGAATTGTAACACTATTGTTATATTTTTATGATCGGTCAAAAAAGTTTCACGCTCAGCAGTTGATTTACCAAATATAATTAAAGAAAAATTTCCTTAATTAGTTTCGTACTACCAAAAATTGTTGTACTTTTGTAGCGCTTAAAAAGCCTAACGAAAGAAGAGATAATAAACAATATATTCAATTTTAAACAAAAAAAAATGGCAAATTTGGATTTAAGCAAGTACGGCATTTCGGGTGACATCGAAATCCTACACAACCCAACTTACGAAGAATTGTTTCAGGCAGAGATTGATCCTGCAAACGAAGGCTTTGAAAAAGGAGTATTAACCACTACAGGTGCAGTTTCTGTTGATACAGGCAAATTCACCGGACGTTCTCCTAAAGACAAATTTTTTGTAAAAGATGCTGTTACCGATGAGCATCTATGGTGGGATGGCACTATCAACCGTCCAACAACTCCCGAAGTTTTTGCACACTGTAAAGACCTTGTTACAAAACAACTTTCAACCGCTAAAAAATTGTATGTTGTTGACACATTCTGCGGAACTAACGAAGATACTCGTCTGAAAGTACGTTTCGTTATGGAAGTAGCATGGCAGGCTCACTTTGTGACCAACATGTTTATCCGTCCTTCGCACTACGAACTGGCTAACTACGGCGAACCTGATTTCGTATGTTTGAATGGTTCGAAAACTACCAACCCTAACTGGAAAGAACAGGGATTGAACTCTGAAGTATTTACTTTGTTCAACCTTACTGAAAAAATGCAGGTTATCGGTGGTACATGGTACGGTGGCGAAATGAAAAAAGGTATTTTCGCTTTGCAAAACTACTACATGCCATTGAAAGGTATCGCTTCAATGCACTGCTCGGCTAACGTAGGTGCTGAAGGTGACGTAGCTATTTTCTTCGGACTTTCAGGAACTGGTAAAACTACTCTTTCGGCTGACCCAAAACGTTACCTGATTGGTGATGACGAACATGGTTGGGATGATCATGGCGTATTCAACTACGAAGGTGGTTGCTATGCAAAAGTTATTGATCTTGAAAAAGACAAAGAACCGGACATTTGGAGAGCTATCCGTCGTGATGCTTTATTGGAAAACGTAACTGTTTTGCCTGATGGAACGCCAGACTATACTGCTGCTGCTTCTAAGACAGAAAACACCCGCGTTTCTTATCCAATCTATCATATCAACAAAATCGTATCTCCTTCACGTGCAGGACACGCTAAGAAAATTATTTACCTGTCGGCTGATGCATTTGGTGTATTGCCTCCGGTATCTATTTTGGACGAAAAATCAGCTCAATATCACTTCCTCTCAGGCTTTACTTCAAAATTAGCCGGAACAGAACGTGGTATCACTGAACCGGTTCCTTCTTTTTCTCCAGCATTTGGTGAAGCTTTCTTGACTTTGCACCCAACAATGTATGCTAAGACATTGATTGGCAAAGCTAAAGAACACAACGCTAAAGTTTATTTGGTAAACACCGGATGGAACGGAACAGGAAAACGTATTTCGTTGAAAAACACCCGTGCTATCATTGATGCAATCATTGACGGTTCTATCGAAAGTGCTCCAACAGTACATATTCCAGTTTTGAACCTTGTTGCTCCAACTGCATTGAACAATGTAGATTCAAACATTTTGGATCCACGTGATACTTATGCTGATGTGGCTGAATGGGAAACTAAAGCAAAATCACTTGCTGCTAAATACATCAAGAACTTTGAACAATATTGTGACAACGAAGATGCTAAAGCATTGATTCCTTCAGGTCCACAATTGTAATTCAGAGCAAAAGAACAAAGAGTAAAGATAAAAGACTTTTTGGCAATATATTAACGAGCTGTTCGATAATTTCGGACAGCTCGTTTTTTTTACAGAGATAACACTAAAACGGAGTTAGTGGCTACTAATTTTATTCAATTCGGGATTCATTTCAAAATCAGCCATCGCCTGGCGCCATTCATCTGCAAGGGGACGTGTGGTTTTTGTTTTAGCATCGAAACAAACCATTACAGTAGTACAAATGCATTTTACTTCGTTGGTATCAAGATCAACCAAATGCTGCAACAACTTAAAACTTTTATTGCCTATTTCAACCACTGCCGTTTGTACCGCCACATTTTCGCCCGGATATACCGGTAGCAAAAAACTTACTTCGATGTGCCCGATGACCACCCCAACCTCTGTACCGACTTCTGTTTTGGAGAGTACATCAGCAAAATAGGAGGTTTTTCCCAAGTCGTAGAACGAAAAATAAACAGAATTGTTGACATGCCCTAATGCATCGAAATCATTAAACCGCAGCTGAATGGGTGTAATATGTTTGAAATTAATTTTATCCATTTTGAGTTTCTCAAATTTAGCACAAAGATACATATTCATTTTTTTGAACCTTCACTTTTTATAACTAAAATCAATCTGCTATTTTTAGCTTTGCGTATTTTTGCCAAAGACAAACAGAATTTCTTTTTCAGAATTTATAATTGATACCGCCATTAAAATTGAAACCCGGCATCGGATAACCGTAATTGATCTCATAAGTTTGGTTTAATAAATTATTCTCAACAATAAATAATTGCAGATTTTTTACAGGGCTACAGGTTAGGCGAGCATTCAGGAGTAGATAATCACCCTGAATAACCCTGGGCATAACAGAGGTGTAAAGTTTTTCGATATACTGAGCATTCATATTGACATTCCATATTTTATGGGTTAGATTAATACCAAGATTTAATTGTTGACGTGGAGCTGCCAAAACAGCTGTCGACAAATCAAGGTAGCTATAATTAGCATGAAGCATTATGTTTTTATCCACATTGAATCGGGCCGAAAATTCAACACCCTGGTTGTTAAATGTCCCCACATTCTGGCGTTTTGCATTTGGATACTGACCCACCACCTGAATTATATTGTTCCCCTTCACTTTATAAGCCGTTAGCTCAATATTTAATCGGCGGTTCAGGAAAGTCTGTAGCCAACTTAATTCGTAGTTCATCATTCTCTCCGGCAATAAATCAGCATTTGGAGCATATAGATAAAGCTCCATTACCGTCGGATTACGAAATCCTTTCGATGCATTGAATTTGAATGTTGTGTTTTCCGTTGGATAGTAGGAAATCCCTCCCATAGGCACCAACTCTTTTCCATATTCTGAATTATTCTCCAGACGCAACCCAGCACTAAGCGTAAGCTTTTCGAACATAGTTTGTTGCGCATAAACATACACAGCCAGTTCATTGACTGTTAGTAGTGAATCTTTATATTTTGTCTGATTTACAATGCCACCATACTGCTTAAAATCAACACCACCTGTAACCAATGTACCTGTGGCAAATTTGTAGGTTTGATACAACATAGCGCCACTGTTACGATCGGTTGAATGAAAACCGTCAGAAAGTGTATGTTCACCAAAATTTCGATACACCTTAAACGCACCCTGCAGATTATCAAATTTATTCTCGAGCGTAGCCGATGCTTTTCCTCTTAAAATATCGATATTAAATGATGCCGGTTTATGAATCGGCCCGTTATCGTTGGCATTGAATTTGGCAACATTGGCATCGATGGTAAGATGAAGATGCTCATCAAAAGTATAACCTGCTTTTACAAGTCCATTTATAATCGAGAAATCGGTATTGGCACGAGTTCCATCGGTGTAGTCGTGATTAGCCGAAGCTAAAATACTGACTTTTTTTTTCTTATAACCAATAGCACCATAGTATTTTTGTGTATTGTACATGCCGTATGCACCTCCAACACTTCCACTGATACCTTCTTTCTCATTTTTCCGTGTAATGATGTTGATGACACCGCCCATTGCGTTCGAGCCATACAAGAAAGAACCCGGTCCACGAATAATTTCTACTTTGGCTACATCTGAAGCCACGTAAGCATCCGGGAGCGGATGACCAAAAATACCTTGATATTGAGGATGGCCATCAATCAGAACCAAAACTTCGGTATTCGGCGAACCTCCAATTCCACGCAGTGTAATTCCTCCCGAACCTCCAGTTGATACTCCAAAGCCCAGGATATTACGTTGTGTTACAAAAATACCCGGAGCATAATTGTTTAATGCTGTAAGTATATTTATCTGTCCTGAATTTTCAATTTCCTGTTTTGATATTTGAGAAACCGAAAGTGGCACCACTTTTCTGGAAATCTCTACTTTAGAACCTGTAACAACGACTTCATCTAACTGTACAGAGTCTTTTGTTGTTGTTTGTGCCGACAGTTGTATCCCCATTATAACCATTGCCAACAGAAATTGAATTTTCTTCATTTTATCTTATTATTTCGTGTTATTATTTACATTTTTCGTGTTACTGGTAAAGCAAAAAAAATTAATCTACTTTGCTCATTATCAACTTACCGTGTTCTATACCTTTTACACCAATTAATTTATCGGCAAAATCAGTCAGTCGATTCGATTGACCTTTCACCGCCACAACTTCAAGAATTTTATCGGCTGTGATATAAAAACTCTGAGTAGAAAGAATTAGCTCAGTCTCATTCTTTTTTATTTCGGCCAGTCGTGCTGCAATATCCGTTTTATGAAAATGATACCTGAGAATAATAGCTCCAGCGACAATATTATTGCATTTCCATTTTTTTTCAACCAAATTTTTTTCGATAAGTTGACGTATGGCTTGCGATCTGTTCGGGAATTTATTCTCCAGAACATAAGCATCCAGGGCTTCCAACAAATCGTTTTCGAGCGATACTCCGAAACGCGCTACAGGCATAGTTTTAGTTTTAAAAAAAATTGACTTTGCAAATATAAGAGATTTTCTCACAAACTCAACCCGATTCAACTCATAATCATAAAAAAAAACTAAACACATCATAATTTTGATATACATATAATTAGCTCACATTAACGCATTATTATAGCTTTCCGAAAACCGTTTTTTCAAATTTTGTCCTGAATATTTTTGTGGATTTAAAATCAATTATTACTTTTGCAACATTGTTTCATTTGAATAATTATTACAAATACAATGAATGCAACTGACGTTTTAAGACATCACAATATAAAAAAAACAGCAGGAAGAATAGCCATAATCAAGGCTTTACAAGATAAATGTTGTCCGCTTTCTGAAAATGAAATTAAGGAGCTAATGCTCGAATCGTATGACCGAATTACCTTTTACCGCAATATCCACACCTTATCGGCGGCAGGCATTATTCATAAAATTGTTGTGGACAACACACTGATTCGCTACGGTTTAAACTGCTGCGAAAGCGCACACGACCACAATGTACATAAAAACAATCATGCTCATTTTTATTGCGAAAAATGTCAGTCAGTAGTGTGTTTACAGGAAATAAAAATTCCTGAATTTTGCTTGCCCGAAGGTTTTGTGTCGGCCGATAGCGACATCATCATTAAAGGAAAATGCGAAAAATGCAATCATTGAAAATCAAAATTTTATTTGTTTTTTTCGTTTCTATAGTTCCTATCACCAAAGCTGCAACCCAAACAACTTATAAACTTTCGGGTTTGGTTACCGATGAGTTCAATCATCCACTTGCGGGTGCCACAGTGCAGGTTATGGATACACAGAAAGGTACAAGTACCGACCGACATGGCGCTTTCAGCTTTTATGATTTAGAAAAAAACACCTATGTAATCAAATGCTCTTTTTTGGGTTACAGCACCGTTGTGGATACAATTGATCTGAATTCGGACAAAGAAATCAACATTAAATTACATCCAGAAAACAAGCAGCTGGACGAACTAATGGTGACTGCCAATCAGCAAAACAGCCACAGGGCAGATAATACTTTGTCGCTCGAAGTGGCAGATAAGGCATTTTTGCAAAAAAATACAGCCGGAAGTTTGATGCAAAATCTGAGCCGCTTGCCGGGCGTAAGCTCTATGGACATTGGCTCAGGCCAATCGAAGCCTGTAATTCGCGGACTTGGCTTTAATCGTGTGGCGGTGGCCGAAAACGGCATCAAACACGAAGCTCAGGAATGGGGTGCCGATCATGGACTGGAAATTGATCAATTTTCGGTGGAACGCGTGGAGGTGATAAAAGGCCCGGCTTCACTTATGTACGGAGCAAATGCGATTGGTGGTGTGATTGATTTGAAACAAATTGCAACTCCTGTGCGAAACAGCTCGGGCGGCGATGTGTTGCTTCACGGACAAACCAATAATCAATTGCTTGGCGCTTCGGCAAAATTTTACAAACGATTCAATCATTTTTACCTGAAAATAAACGGTTCCTATTCCGATTATTCCGACTACCGAATTCCAACAGATAGCATCACATACATGACGTATAATATTAAGCTAAAAAATAACAGATTACGCAATACTGCTGGTCGCGATCGTAGTGCTAATGTTACTTTAGGTTATCTAAACGATGTATTTTCTACCCATTTAAGTGTTTCGGATAATTTTTCGAAAAGTGGTTTTTTTGCCAACGCTCACGGACTCGAAATCAGAAATTCGCAAATAGATTATGATGTGTCGGCACGCGACATTGATTTGCCTTCGCAACAGGTAAATCACTTTAAAATATTGAGCAATAGTATTTTGATAATAAAAGATTATAAACTGAACATTGACCTTGGATTTCAGAATAATTATCGACAGGAATTTTCGGAACGCGTGGCGCATGGTTATATGCCGCTTCCGCCCGATTCGCTTGAACGTTTGTACAAAAAAAACACCTATACTGCAAATCTGAAACTTGAGATTCCGAAACATAGTATTCATCAACTTGCACTAGGAATTAACGCCGATTATCAGGAAAATACGTCGGGAGGTTGGGGTTTTATGTTACCGAATTTCAACGCCGCGAATGCCGGAGCATTTGTGTACGATAATATTCAGCTTAACGAAAAATGGCTGTTAAATGCCGGCATTCGTTACGATCTTGGTTTTTTGCAAACCGAAGCCTATTACGATTGGTACAAAACACCTCAGGCTGATGGCAGCCTTGCCTATGTGCAACGCGCTTCGGCGCTGATGCGAGGTTATGGAAATCTGAGCTGGGGAACGGGACTGAGCCGAAAAACAAAAAGTAGTACGCTGAAAATAAATGCAGGCAAGAGTTTTCGTATGCCTACAGCCAAAGAAACAGCTTCGAATGGTATTAATTATCATATGTACCGATTCGAAAAGGGCGATTCCACGCTTAAAGCGGAAGAATCGTATCAGCTTGACTTTGCATATGAACTCACAAAAAGTAAATGGCAACTCGGAATTAGTCCTTTTGTAAATTATTTTCCGAATTATATTTACCTGAATCCCACAGCATCATACTACGAAGCACAACAGATTTATTTTTACAGTCAGAGTGCTGTTTTCAGAACAGGAGGCGAAATAGTTGTACGTTACGATATTACAAAAAAAATGCAGGTTTCGCTTGATGCTGAATATATTTACTCACTTCAGTTGAGTGGTTTAAAAAAAGGCTACACACTGCCATTTTCGCCACCGTTGAATGCAAATATAGAGATAAGCTACAAACCTGAAAATAAAGGCGTTTTCAGCAATACAGAAATAGGAGCTTTACTGAAACTTACTGCTGCTCAAAATAGTATCGTTCCACCCGAAAAGAAAACACCCGCATTTGCCATTTGGAATCTTTCTGCAGCTACCGAAGTATTGATTGGCAAACAAGCATTGAAAATCAATATACTGTTAAACAATGTATTGAACACGCGATATTATGATCATACAAGCTTTTACAGGCTGATTGAAGTACCCGGACAGGGACGAAATTTGATTGTAACAGTCATTTTTCCGATTATAATCTGAAATAAGGATGAGATTAATCAGAATACATAGCATTATTTTTGGTTGGATATGGCTTGGTTCAGTATCGATACTGAACGTGTCACTTCCATTGCATTTTTTCACACAAAAACACACAGAAAGTTGCTGTAATACAAACAGTGATGGCTCGTGTGACTCACACTGCCTGATGTGTAATTTCAACCTTTTTGCAGGTTTTCCGGATGTGTATGACTATAATGTTCGTAGGTCTGATATTCTGATTTGTGAAGCAAAGGTTGAGAATACAAATAAAAATGGGTTTTACAATGTAACATTCAGTCATTTACGAGCACCTCCATATAATTTATCGGTTACAATGAAATTAAAATATCTAAATTTATTTATCGTATAAATAATTAATCAATAACAGAATAAATCTTATGGAACGAGCCAGCTTACTGCTATATGGTTTCATTTGACAACTAAAAATTAAATTAAAAACAGATGAAAAACTTTTTAAAAAAACTTACATTTTTCGTACTGCTTTCGTTTACGTTTATTTCTTGTGAAAACGAGTTGAAAGCTCCTGTGATATCCGATGTGGAAATTGGATACAACAATTCGAAAAAAGCATATATAGGTTCCGATTTGCACGTAGAAGCTAACATACTAGCCGAAGGGAAAATTGCAAAAATCATACTTACCATACATCCCGAAGGAGAAGCAGAACATGTGTCAGCACAAAAAATTGTCTCTGCAATTGATCATTCTGGAGAATGGGAGGTTGACTCTACTTATACCGGAAAATATGCCGGAGTGAAAAACACATCTTTCCATGAACATGTTGAAATTCCGTCGAATGCTGAAATTGGTGATTATCATTTGCACCTTTCTGTTGTAGACATGGAAGGAAACACGACCGAAATTGAAGCAGAAATCTCATTGGAAAACCTAGTTGCCGATGGAAAATTGCCTGTGGTAACTATAAGCTCAGCACCTACAGATGGTCAGATTTTTTCAAATGGTCAAGCTATAAGTATTTCAGGAATTATTACAGATGTGGTAGACTTGTCAGGCGCCTACATTGGTCTTGTTAAAGCCGATGCTGGACTTACCAATGCTCAGGTAAATGCAGCAAACTCTATCACTTTGTTGCACTTTCACGATTTTGTCGATCCTAAATCCTACTCTTTCTCGGCAAGTTTAATAGTAGGCGCACACACCGATAACGACATCACACCCAAAAGCATTACATGGAGTTCGGGCAATTACTTTGTACTTGTTAAGGCGCCAACAATTGATGGTGAGGTTGGTTTCTCAGCTCGTTATCCGGTAAAAATTCAGTTGTAACAACATATTCAATTAATGAAAAAATTATATTCAATACTTATAATCATTACAG
>Ga0209373_10000818_pt1 | contig 43017 bp, 42 predicted proteins | sample Higcelweek5metaG_FD_187173 | JGI IMG/M metagenome (GOLD analysis project Ga0209373, IMG submission 187173) | Freshwater pond sediment microbial communities from the University of Edinburgh, under environmental carbon perturbations - High... | ecosystem: Environmental > Aquatic > Freshwater >... | reverse complement strand
ACCTTTAGGCAGTTTGGAGGGCGGCGACTGCCGGCCCGCCGCTTGTGCGGCGTGAGCCAAGCAGCATGATGGCGGCGCCCGGCGATTGAGGGATAAGCGAAATCTCCCTTGACCGGTCACGATCAAGGGAGATTGGTATAAGGCGGATCCTCCGGGGTGCATTTCTGCCCCCCCGCAAGGATCCGCCGGCACGTCAGCCCTGTTGGGGGCTTGAGACGCAATCCAGCAGCCGGGCGAGCAGAAGCCCCACCGCCCGGACATCGGGAAGAATGCGTGTCGCCGCCGTCACCGCGCCCGCCTCACCGACCCGGATTCCCAGTCCACGACGGGCCACCGCCCGGAATCCGTCTTCGTCGGTCACGTCGTCACCGATGAAAAGCGGTGGGTGGCCAGCCAGTTCCCTCTCCAACAGCCAGGTGATCGCTGACCCTTTGTGCCAGTCCAGATCGGGGCGGAGTTCATGCATTTCCTTACCTGCCATGTAGCGTAGCTGGGGTTCATCGGCCAGGACACGCTGCACGATCTCGCTCACCTGCGGCTTCCTGTCCGGGGCCACCAGCCGCGTATGCACGGTAATGGCGTATCGTTTGGGTTGGACGAACGCATTCTCCAGGCCGGCCAGTTCATGCTCCAATCGGGTCGCCGCGCGCAGGATGGCGGGACGGTAAGGCTCCCCCGGCTGATAAAGCCCCGAGGCCGCAGCGATATCCAGCCCATGGCTGCCTACATATATAATGTTGTCAATATCCACCAGCCGGCGGATATCCGCCACGTCACGACCACTGACAATTGCCAGCGGGTGAATCGCCACGAGCCGACACAGCAGCTGCCGCATCTCGCTGGTAATCAAAGCCCGATCCGGATGATCCACGATGGGCGTCAGCGTGCCGTCATAATCCAGAAGCAGCGCAGCCGGTTGGCCTGCATCGGCCTCCAGCTGCGCAACCTGCGCAATGGCCGCATCGATATAACGCATAACCGTGGGGGAGTTTTCGTGCTCGTTCATCGTTCCTCGTCACCGATGGAAGGAAAATTCCTATGACCTAAGAGGGACTTAACCTCCGGGTCCAGGCTTTGTTCCCTCCACCTTGCGGCAAGAGGCACGATGATGAAAGAAGATGCTCGGTTTTAGAAATGGCGACGGCCCCTGGATAGGGGCCGTCAAAACACTTGCCAATCCCGTCGCCCGAGGGCATATTTTGCATCGCAGCACACGTGCTGCATGCCCTTTTCGGGCGTTTCCTCCCTAAACTCAGGCCGCTCCCGTAGCGGCCTTTTCTTTTTTCGGCCTTTGGGAGCAAACCGACCGCTTCAAGCTTCAGCTTGTTGCTTATCGGCCCCTCGTAGGGACTATTTGTTTCAAAATGGGGGGTGGGGTCAAGCCGTTTCGTCCCGAACGATACACCCGCCAGAGGATTTCAGCGCTGGGATCATACCGCTTTTTCGGTAAATCACCGCTATCATGCGCCTAGCCTTGTGTTGCCAGTCGTTACAAGCCCCGCACAATCGTACCGATAGCATGTCCGTACAAAGTGATTTCACCCCGCCGGAAGGATATTCCACCGTATTTCGGGGGCAATCCGGGGCGTGCGAACAAAAAAAATCCCCGCAGCCATTCACGGCGCGGGGATGAAGAAGTTTAATAAGGGAGGAAACGCAACATGGTTGCGGGTGTCTTTTTACATCCTACAAGCTAACATTCGGTTAACGGACCAATATATATCCAAGATGTAACCATAGGTCGGCGGTTGGCAGCTCTGCACCGAATGCGCTATGCAGCCTGCTTCAGGCCTGTCCCCGCTATCGAGACATCATGATCAGCATCGCCGCGCGTATTGCCCAGGAACTCTCCGCCCGCCCCCAACAGGTGGAGGCAGCCATCGCCCTGCTGGACGAAGGCTCGACCGTCCCCTTCATCGCCCGTTACCGCAAGGAAGTGACCGGCGGACTGGACGATACGCAACTGCGCACCCTGGATGAGCGGTTGCGTTACCTGCGGGAGTTGGAGGAACGCCGCGCCACCATCAAGGCCAGCATCACCGAGCAGGGCAAGATGACCGCCGATCTGGAAAAGCAGATTGGGGAGGCGGAGACCAAGACCCGGCTGGAAGACCTGTATCTGCCCTACCGCCCCAAACGCCGCACCAAGGCGATGATCGCGCGGGAGGCCGGGCTGGAACCGCTGGCCGATACGCTGCTGGCCAACCCTGCCCTGGCACCGGAAGCGGAGGCCGCCCGCTTTGTCGATACCGAAAAGGGCGTGGCCGATGTAAAGGCCGCCCTGGACGGGGCGCGCGCCATCCTGGTGGAACGGATGGGCGAGGATGCCACGCTGGTGGGCCGCCTGCGTGAATTTGCCAGGAACCAGGGCGTGCTGGCCGCCAACCTGGTGGACGGCAAGGCCGATGAAGGCGCCAAATTCTCCGACTATTTCGCCTTCAGCGAATCCCTGTCCAAAATCGCCTCGCACCGCGCACTGGCCCTGTTCCGGGGCCGGGCAGCGGGCGTGTTGGACCTGAAGCTGGCAGTCGGCGAGGATCAGGCCGCCACCGGTGGCCCGCACCCGGCCGAACAGATGATCGCCGCCGCCTTTAATATATTGGATCGCAATCGGCCGGCGGATCGCTGGCTGCTGGATACCTGCCGCTGGGCCTGGCGCACCAAGATCGCCCTGCATATCGAACTGGACCTGATGAATGTGTTGCGGGAGAAGGCGGAGGATGAGGCCATCCACGTCTTTGGTCGCAATCTGAAGGATCTGCTGCTGGCCCCGCCCGCTGGCCAGCGTTCCACCCTGGGGCTGGACCCTGGCATCCGCACGGGCGTGAAGGTGGCCGTGGTGGATGCCACCGGCAAGCTGCTGGACACGGCCGTGATATATCCCCACGAACCCAAGCGCGACTGGGAGGGCTCGCTGGCCGTGCTGGGTGCCTTGGTGAAACGCCTTGACGTGGACCTGATCGCCATCGGCAATGGCACCGCCAGCCGGGAGACGGACAAGCTGGCCGCCGACCTGATCGCCCGCCTGCCGGATATGGCGCTGACCAAGGTGATGGTGTCGGAAGCCGGTGCCTCGGTCTATTCCGCCTCTGAAGTCGCGGCCTTGGAGTTCCCCAAGCTGGACGTCTCCCTGCGCGGGGCCGTCTCCATCGCCCGGCGCCTGCAAGACCCGTTGGCCGAACTGGTGAAGATCGACCCGAAATCCATCGGCGTCGGCCAGTATCAGCATGATGTCAGCCCCGCCAAGCTCTCCCGCACCCTGGATGCGGTGGTGGAGGATTGTGTGAATGGCGTGGGCGTCGATTTGAACACCGCCTCGGTGCCGCTGCTGGCCCGCGTTTCCGGCCTGTCGGAAAGCGTGGCCAAGAATGTCGTCGCCTTCCGGGATACCCAGGGCGCCTTCCGCAGTCGCCGGCAATTGCTGGACGTGCCACGCCTGGGGCCGAAGGCGTTTGAACAGGCCGCCGGCTTCCTGCGCATCCGCGACGGGGAGAACCCGCTGGATGGCTCCTCGGTCCACCCGGAAGCCTATCCGGTGGTGGAACGCATCCTGAAGACGACGGGCCGTCCACTCTCCAAGCTGATCGGCGACGTCGCCTTCCTGCAATCGCTGGACCCGGCGGATTTCACCGATGAGAAGTTCGGCATCCCCACCGTCAGCGATATTCTGAAAGAACTCGAGAAGCCTGGTCGCGACCCGCGTCCCGAATTCAAGACCGCCCAGTTCAAGGACGGGGTGGAGGAACTGAAAGACCTTCAGCCCGGCATGGTGCTGGAAGGGGTTGTCACCAACGTCACCGCCTTTGGCGCCTTTGTCGATGTCGGCGTGCATCAGGATGGGCTGGTCCATATCAGCCAGTTGTCGCACAGCTTCGTGAAAGACCCCCACGCGGTGGTGAAGGCCGGCGATATCGTCAAGGTCAAGGTCATGGAAGTGGACCTGAAGCGCAAGCGCGTGGGCCTGACCATGAAGCTGGACGAACGTCCCGCTCCGTCCAAACCCGCCGCCGGCCAGCAGGAACGGCGGCCCGAGCGGCAGCAGGATCGCCGCGACGACCGGCGCGGCCCGCCGCCGCAGACCCCGCGCAACAACGCGCCGCCGCCGAAGCAAAAGCCGGCCCCGGTACCGGAAGATAACGCCTTCGCCGCTGCCTTCCTGGCCGCCAAGGCAAAAGCAAGGCGCTGACCACAACGCCGCGCGTTCGCCATAATTCAGGGAGAAGAACCGAGTGGTTTTACTACCTGAATTATGGGGATGGGGATGGGGATGAAGCGGTCATGGGGGATGTTGCCGGTTCTGCCGGTGCTGTTATTGCTGGCTGCCTGCGGTTCAGCACCCCCTGCCCCGCCGCCGGCAAAGGCAACCCCGCAACTGCCCCTGAGCGTGGGCGGCGGCAAGGGCAGCCAGCGGGGCAATTACCCCACCTTCGTGACCGGGGACATCCATGACAGCCCGGACGGCCCCTGCGCCGTTTACGCCTGGGACCGGATGTTGAGCAGCGGACAGGTAGTGCGCTATCTCTCCGCCGCCTGCCCCTATCCGGGTCGCCCCGGTTATTTTCGCATGATGGAACTGGGGCGCATGCTGTTGCCGGCGGGGCAAAGCCCGCTGACGACGGAATGATGATCAGGGTTGCAGGCAGGCCCCCAAACCGGGTTTGACAGGGGCCGCCTGATCCCCTATACCCCCCGCATTCCTGGGAAGGCGGGTGCCGCTTGTTCGGCGCCCCGTCCCCGTTTTTGTCTTTTCCATCCGGAAAGGCCAAAGGGCGGGGAACTACCGGGACAACAAGCCGCCAATCATGGCGGTGCAGTGGAGTTTGTTATGAGCAAGCGTCAAGAAGCAAAGTACAAGATTGACCGCCGCTTGGGCGTGAACCTGTGGGGCCGTGCCAAGTCCCCGGTCAACAAGCGTGAATATGGCCCCGGCCAGCATGGTCAGCGCCGCAAGAAGCCGTCCGATTACGGCCTGCAGTTGATGGCCAAGCAGAAGCTGAAGGGCTATTACGGCAATATCGGTGAGAAGCAGTTCCGCAAGCTGTACCAGGAAGCCGTTCGTCGCAAGGGCGATTCGGGCGAGAACCTGATCCAGTTGCTGGAGCGCCGCCTGGACGCCGTTGTCTACCGCATGAAGTTTGCGCCGACCCCGTTCGCCTCTCGCCAGATCATCAACCATGGTCACATCCTGGTGAATGGCAAGCGCCTGAACATCCCCTCCTACCAGGTCAAGGATAATGACGTGGTGGAAGTGCGGGCCAAGGCCAAGAACTTCGCCCTGATCATGGAAGCCATTCAGTCCGGTGAGCGTGACTTCCCGGATTACGTGACTGTCGACACCGGCGCTTTCAAGGGCACCTTCCTGCGCGCCCCGGGCCTGTCGGACGTTCCGTACCCGACCCAGATGGAACCGAACCTGGTCGTGGAATTCTATTCCCGCTAAGGTTCATTCCAGCTGGAATGATCAAGGCCGCGTCCTTTCGGACGCGGCCTTTTTCTTTAACCGAACCCCATAATCACACAGGCCAGCTTATACCATCGGCACGAAATCATGACCGATGGTCAAGCTTTCGTGCCCCTCAATCGCCGGCGGGCGCATCCGCGTCCTTGGCTGCGCCGCATGAGCGGCGCGGCGGCAGTCGCCGCCGTACCATCGGTCAAGAATTTTGACCGATGGTGTTATACCAAACCACCGAGGGTTTGACCCTTGGCGGTTTGCAGGCTGGCGACCGCCAGCCCGGCGCTCGTGCGCCGTTAAGCCAAGCAGCATGACGGCAGCGCCCGGCGTCTGAGGCAACACGAAATCAGCCTTGATCGGTCACGATCAAGGCTGATTGGTATTACGCCGCCTTGGCACCATTCACCTCGTCCATGGCGTGGCGGACGACCTGCACCAGTTCATGGCGCAGATTGCTGATGGAGCCTGCAACGGCCCGGCTGGCATCCAGCATAGCACCGGCGCGGCTGCCGCTCTGCTTGGCCTCCTGCGACACATCCCCGATGCGGCTGGATACTTCACGGGCGGCATCGGCGGCCTGCAACACATTGCGGCTGATCTCCTGCGTGGCGGCCCCCTGTTCCTCCACGGCGGCAGAGATGGAATGGGTGATCTGGCTCATTTCGCCGATGGTGCTGCCCATTTCCTGTACGGCTGCAACAGCGGAATGGGTCACATCGCGGATATCGGCGATCTGGCGACCGATTTCTTCCGTCGCGCGTGCGGTCTGACTGGCCAGCGCCTTCACTTCCGACGCCACCACCGCAAAGCCCTTGCCGGCTTCACCCGCCCGCGCTGCCTCAATGGTGGCGTTGAGCGCCAGCAGGTTGGTCTGGCCCGCAATCTGGCTGATCATTTCAGCCACGTCGCCGATGCGCGCCACAGCGTCGGTCAAGCCGGCAATGGCGGTCCTGGCGCGTTCGCCAATTTCCTCGGCGCGACGGCTGACCTGCCCGCCATGATTGACCTGCTGGGCGATTTCCCGGATCGACATGGACAGTTCCTCCGCAGCCGAGGCAACCGTCTCGGCATTGTGCAACGCCTGGGTAGCAGCGGCGGCAACATTCTGGCTGTTCCGCGCCACCAGACCGGCAGACCCGGCCACGGCATCGGCATGGCCGCCCATGCTGTCGGTTTGGCGCGCCACCTCGCCCACCGCTCGGTCAGCCTCGCTCTCCACCTTGGCTGCCATGGCCTCCAGGGCGGCCCGCTTCTGCCGCTCCGCAGCTTGGCGCGCCAGTTCCTGCTGCTGGCGCAGGCGCTGTGCCTCCGCCCCGTTTTCCTTCAGCACATTCACCGCCCGCGCCATGTCCCCGATCTCGTCAGCGCGGCGGGTGTCGGAGACGGTGACGCTGAAATTCTGCCCGGCCAGCACCCCCAGCGTATCTGTAAGCCGGTCCAGCGGGCGCAGCACACGGCGCTGCACCGTCAGCACACCAATGGCAAAGGCCAGCAATCCAGCCCCCAACATGCCCTTGCCGATCAGAATGGCCCTCAGCCCTTCATTGTGTGTGTCTTCAAAGACATCTCTCGCCACAGTGACCTGAAGCGTGGTCAGAGCGGCGATAATATTGGTCAGTGGATCGATGGTTTGATAAAGCCGATCCCGTACAAATCGGGACAGCGTGTCCTTCTCCCCACTTTGCAGAATAGCGACCAGTTCGGTCACCGCCGCATCCGCCGGGCCCATTGCTTCCTGCGCCTGTTCCACCAGGCGTTTTTCTTCCGCCGTTAACTGGGTTGCCAAATAGGTGCTCCAGGTATCGCGGATTCGAACGCGGGCACCGTTCACGGCGGCCAAGCCTTCCGACCAGCTCATGCCACCATTATTCACCTTGTGCGTCGCGTCGACGATGGAGACCGCGTAATCGTCGGAAACACGCTTCAGCTGCTCCAGCGGTACCACCCGGTCCACATAAACCGTGCTCAGCCCTTCATCCGCATTTTGGATGGCCGCAATATTGATGACATTGGAGAGCAACAAAGCACCACCCAGAACAGCCAGAACTGTCAGCAGCGTGAGCTTGATGGTTATTTTCATTTAAGCATCTCCCAACGCATCAAAAGACCAACCGAAGACGCGCTGTTTTTTAAGAAGTGATGCAGTCAGAGTTATTTGAAATAAATCGAAATTGTAATATATTCTTTAGTATGCAATCGTTACCATTTTTTAAGTTAATGACAATTAACTATTGAAATATCAATTTAAATCAACGCACTACAGAGACAGACTCCCCAACTGGCGTGTAGTTCAAAAGGATAGTTGCTATAATTGGGACAATAATTTCCAATTTCAGCAGATTGTTCCATCCGTGGCCTGGCGATACCTTTTCCTCATCAGCGGGTGACGCCGACATATCGGCCCCGCAACCCCGGAACAAAGGCTCGTCATCATGATCGGCTTCAACAAGTTTTCCGATTTCATCCCCGTCATCGGTCGTGTTCTGCTGTCGGCCATTTTCCTGACCAGTGGGCTGGGCAAACTGCTGGCCTGGGATGCCTCCATCGGCTATGTCGCCAGCGCCGGATTGTCGCTGCCGTCGGGTCTGTTGCTGGCCGCAGCGGCGGCGGCGGAAATTGTCGGTGGCACCATGGTTTTGCTGGGCTTCCAGGCCCGCCTGGGGGCGCTGACGCTGGCCGGCTTCTCCATCCTCGCGGGGGTTCTGTTCCATAATTACTGGGCCCTGGCTGATGCCCAGGCAGCCTATATGCAGCAGATCATGTTCTGGAAGAATATCGCCATGGCCGGCGGCTTCCTGCAGATCGTGGCATTCGGCGCCGGCCCCTTCGCCCTGGATAATGCGGAACCGGTCAATAATCACCAGCCCGTCCACCTTTGAACAAACAAAGCCCTGGGGATCAGCTGATCCCCAGGGCTTTGTTTGGGCTTATTGCGAATATCAAATGCGGCTCAATCTTCGCCGCCCTCCTCCGGCAATTCCAGAAAACGCAGACGGTTGCCGAACGGGTCAGTCACCTGAACCATCAACATATCTTCCAGCATATCCAAATCCGGCTTCATATAGCGGTATTCCTTGTCCGCCAGTTCCTGCTGAAAGGCCCGGATACCCGTCATATAGACGACCATGTTGCCGCCCGGCGTCGCATCGCCGGCATGTTCGGACAGGTGCAGACGCAAGGCACCGCGCGACACCTGACAATAAAGCGGGAAATTGTCACCGAACCGGTGTTCCCAATCCAGATCACAGCCCAGGAAATCCAGATAAAATTCCCGCGCCTTCGCCACATCGAAGATGCGCACAATGGGAACTGCCGGTTCAAAGATGATGGCTTGTGGCGCCTGCGTCATACCTCCCCCAATGCCTGGAAGAACCGATTGAAGAAGGCACCCGGATCGGGGGCGCGTAACACCACATAAACATTGCCCGCCGGGTCCGGGATGCGCAGGCAGGCACCGGCCCCGACCCCCGTGGTGGCCACCGTCACCTGCGATTGTTCGCCGTCGAACAGGTCCGGGTGCAGCAGGTGGGCCAGCACCGTCATATCATGCTGAAAGGCGCCATCGGCACCGAACTTCGGTCGGTCCAGATGGGCGGCAGCATCCAGCATCAGGGCCACCTCTTCCCCATAACGCGGCAGCGCGCGGGCGCGGGCCAGCCGGTCGGGCGTGCTGACCAATTGGTGGGTCAGGTCCAGCGGCATCAGGGTGATGGGGATACCGCTATTCAACACTTGTTGGGCCGCCAGCGGGTCCATATAGAAATTGAACTCGGCCCATTCGGTGATATTGCCCCGCCGCACATGGTTGGGCGGCAACAGATCGCAGGAACCGCCCATCACCGCCAGATGGCCGATACGGGCAAAGGCATCCGGTGCGCGTTCCAGCAGCCGGGCCAAATTGGTCAGCGGGCCGGTGGCGCAGATGGTCAGGCTGCGCGGCGGGTGGCTGCGCAGCGTATCGGCCATCCAGCCCACCGCGTCATAGGAGGCCGGCTTGCGGGTGGCCGGCGTCAGCACCAGGGCGCCCAGCCCGCTTTCGGCAAAGGCGCCATCGCCGGCCGGCGGCTCCGCCCGGCCCAGCGGCGCCTTTTCCCCGGCATGGACGGGGATGGCGGGGGCATCCAGATGGTCCAGCAGGGCCAGGGCATTTTCCGTGGTGCGGGACAGGGCCACATTGCCGTGCACGGTGCAGATGCCCAGCACCTTCACCCGGTCCGGCACGGCCAGCGCCCACATCCAGGTCAACAGGTCATCAGTGCCGGGATCGCCATCAAGGATCAGGGGAAGCGGGTGGGTCATGGGGCCGGGGTCCGGTTGCGGATCACAATCCCCGGCACCATAGAACGGCTGTGGCTCAGAACTCAATCAGCATGGTTTTGGATTTCAGGTTCGCCTCATAGGCTTCCCGCCCCAGATCCTTGCCGATGCCGGATTTCTTGAAGCCACCCGTGGGCAGGATGAAATCATTGCTGCGGCCATAGCGGTTGACCCAGACGGTCCCCGCTTCCAGCGCGCGCAAAGCCCGCAGCGCACGGGACACGTCGCCCGTATGCACGCCCGCCGCCAAGCCAAAGCCGCTGTCATTGGCCATGACGAAGGCCTCCTCTTCATCCCGGAAGGTCTGCACGGTCAGCACGGGGCCGAAAATCTCCTCCCGCACAGCCTCATGCTCCCGCGTCACGCCGGCCAGGATGGTGGGCTGATAGAAGGCGCCATCCTGCGGACCCGACGCCCGGCCTCCACCGGTCACCAGTTCCGCCCCCGCCGCCACTGTCCGGCTGACGATACCGTCAATCCGGTCGGCCTGGGGGTGGGAGATGATGGGCGACAGGCTGGTGCCCGCCTCCCAGGTCGGGCCGGGACGCAGGGCCTGGAACCGCTCGCGGATCGCCGTCACCACCCGGTCGGCCACCTGTTCCTGCACCAGCAGGCGGGAACCGGCGACACAGACCTGACCGGCATTCAGCGTAATGGCCCGGGCGACGATGCCGGCGGTCTTGTCCAGGTCGGTGGCATCGGCAAACACCAGTTGCGGGCTTTTGCCGCCCAGTTCCAGCGTCACCGGCTTTGGCCCCGTCTCCGCACAGGCCTGCATGATGGCGATGCCGGTGCGGGTGGAGCCGGTGAAGGTTACCTTGGCCACCAGCGGATGCCGGCAGAGCCGGTCACCCACGTTCCGCCCGTCACCCTGCACAATATTGAACAGGCCCGGCGGCAACCCCGCCTGTATGGCCAGTTCGGCCAGCCGCACCACGCTGAAGGGTGTCATCTCGCTGGGTTTCAGCACCACGGCATTGCCCGCTGCCAGTGCCGGGGCCACCTTCCAGGCAGCCATCACCAAGGGCAGGTTCCAGGGGGCGATGGCGGCAATCACGCCATAGGGTTCCGTGATGGTCAGGCCCAGCTTATCGCTGCTGGTGGCGGCGACATCGCCGCCCACCTTGTCGGCAAATTCAGCGAAAAAGCGGATCGTCTCTGCCGTGTACCAGACGTCCCAGGCCCTTGTCTCCGCGATGGTGCGGGTGGAACCGGCAGCTTCCAGCGGGGCCAGCACATCCATGTCGGCTTCAATCAAATCAGCCCAGCGGCGCAGCACCTTCATGCGCTGGCGTGGTTCCACCCGGGCCCAGTCGCTTTGTTTGAAGGCGCGGGCGGCATCTTGCACCGCCTGATCCACCTGATCGGCGCTGGCCGTATCCATATCCGCGAACGGTCGCGCATCGGATGGGCGCAGCACTGTCAGCGCCGGCCCCTGCCCCGCCACGCGGCGACCACCGATGAAATTGGAACCGGCAGCCGGGATGATCTGGTCGGGGTTGAAGCTGGCCATGGGCAGGGCTCCTGTCGGCGGTCGCATGGAAACTATCGCCCAGATTATGCGCCTGTGACGGCATTTGTTCGGGATCACGCCAAGGCGGGACACCAGATTCTTCTGAATAAACCGACAGGGCGGCAGCGAATGCCACGCGAGCCGGCTTAATGTCATACCAGTCGATCAGGAACGGTACGGCAGATGCTGCGGCAGACCCTGCCGTGCTGCCCAATCCCAAGGAGTGCAAGGCATGGAGATGGGGACGCAACCCGTCGTTCGGTTGCGGGCGATGAACCCGGACGATCTGCCACAGGCGCACGCGCTGTCGCGCGAACTGAACTGGCCGCATCTGCTGGAAGACTGGACCTTCTTCCTGGAAATCGGCCAGGGCGTGGTGGCCGAACGCGACGGCGTGGTGGTGGGAACGGCCATGTGCTGGCCGTTCGGGCATGAGGTGGCCACACTGGGCATGGTCATCGTCTCCCCCTCCTGCCAGGGTGGCGGCATCGGGCGCAAGCTGATGCAGGCGGTGATGGACAGGCTGGGCGACCGCACCATCATCCTGCACGCCACGGTAGAGGGGGAGCCGCTTTATCAAAGCCTCGGCTTCGAACCGGATGGCGCGGTGCTGCAACACCAGGGCACAGCCTTTTCCGTACCAGTGCCAGACCTGATCACCGATGAACGGGTGCGCCCGATGGGGCAGAGCGACTGGCCCGTCATCACCGCCATGGATGCGCGTGCCACCGGCATGGATCGCAGCCACCTGATCAGCACCCTGGATAAAAGTGCCGTGGGCGTGATGCTGACCCGCGCGCATGAACCGGCGGGCTTCGCCCTGTTCCGCCGCTTCGGGCGCGGCTATGTTGTCGGCCCCACGGTGGCCCCGGATGAAGGCGGGGCCAAGGCCCTGATCTCTCACTGGCTGGGGGCCAATGCCGGCATGTTCTGCCGCGTGGATATCCCGGAAGAAAGCGGTCTGTCGCCCTGGCTGGATGGGCTGGGCCTGCAATGTGTGGGGCGCGTCACCCGCATGGTGCGCGGCCCCAAACCGAAGCGTGATGCCGAATTGCGCACCTTCTCCCTTGTCACCCAGGCGCTTGGATGATGATACAGCCCAACCTTGCCGATCCCACCTTGTTCATCCAGGCCAACCTGATCGGCGGCCAATGGGTGGGGGCCGCTGCTGGCCGCACCCTGGATGTGGACAACCCCGCCACCAGCACCATCATCGGCACCGTGCCGGATGCGGACGAGGCGGACGCAAAGGCCGCCATCGCCGCCGCCCATGCCGCCTGGCCCGCTTGGCGCGCGCTGCCAGCCGGTACACGGGCCGACATGCTGGAACGCTGGCACGCGCTGATGCTGGCCAATATCGACGATCTGGCCCGCATCATGACCGCCGAACAGGGCAAGCCCCTGGCCGAAGCGGCGGGCGAAGTGCGCTATGCTGCCAGCTTCGTGAAATGGTTTGCCGGTGAGGCGCGGCGCATCCAGGGCGGCATGATCCCGGCCCCGGAGGCCGACCGCCGCATCCTGATGATGAAGGAACCGGTGGGCGTTTCCGCCATCATCACGCCCTGGAACTTCCCCGCCGCCATGATCACCCGCAAATGCGGTGCAGCGCTGGCCGCTGGCTGCCCGGTGGTGGTGAAACCGTCGGAACTGACGCCGTTTACCGCGCTGGCCCTGGCCAAGCTGGCGGAACAGGCCGGCATTCCGGCGGGCGTGTTCAATATCGTCACCGGGCGGCCCCACGGCATTGGCGCCGCCTTGACCGGCAGCCCGCTGGTGCGCAAACTCTCCTTCACCGGGTCCACCCGTATCGGCAGCCTGCTGATGGCGCAATGTGCCGACACGGTAAAGCGCCTGTCGCTGGAACTGGGCGGCAATGCGCCGCTGATCGTGTTCGACGATGCCGATCTGGATGTGGCGGTGGCCGCCACCATGGTCAGCAAGTTCCGCAATGCCGGCCAAACCTGCGTCTGCGCCAACCGCATCCTGGTGCAGGATGGCGTGCATGATGCCTTTGTGGAAAAGCTGGGCCGCGCCGTGGCGGCGCTGAAGGTGGGGCCGGGCGACCAGCCCGGTATCAATACCGGCCCGCTGATCAACCGCGCTGCGCTGGAAAAGGTGCAGGCCCATGTGGAGGATGCGCTGTCGCGCGGTGCCCGCGTCACTGCGCAGGCCGTGGGCTATCAGGGTGACCGCTTCACCGCACCGGTGTTGCTGACCGGGGCTGATCCGTCCATGCGGCTGGCATCGGAGGAAACCTTTGGCCCCGTCGCCCCGATCTTCCGTTTTGGGGCGGAGGAAGAGGCGATCCGCATCGCCAATGACACGCCGTTCGGGCTGGCCAGCTATTTCTACACCGAAAACCTGCACCGCGCCTTCCGGGTGGCAGACGCGCTGGAAACCGGCATGGTGGCGCTCAATACCGGTTCGATCGCCATGGAGATGTCGCCCTTCGGCGGCATCAAACAGTCCGGCCTGGGCCGCGAAGGCGGGCCGACCGGCATTGACGAATATCTGGAAACCAAGACCTTCCATATTGGCGGTCTGAAGCTGGGACACGGCGCATGAGCAGCAAGCGCAGCTATAACATTGCCATCATCCCCGGCGACGGGATTGGCAACGAGGTGATGCCGGAGGGCGTGCGCGTGCTGGAACGTGCCGCCAGCCTGTATGGCTTCACCATCAACCAGCAATGGCATGATTTCGCCAATTGCGATTATTACGCCCGCCATGGAAGGATGATGCCGGAGGATTGGAAGGCGCAGATCGGCCGGCCCGACGCCATTTTCTTCGGTGCCGTCGGCTGGCCGGCCACGGTGCCGGACCATATCTCGCTCTGGGGTTCGCTGCTGCAGTTCCGCCGGGAATATGACCAGTATGTCAATCTGCGCCCGGTGCGGCTGATGCCGGGCGTGCCCTGCCCGCTGGCCGGACGCCAGCCGGGCGATATTGATTTCTGGATCGTGCGGGAGAATACGGAGGGCGAATATTCCTCCGTCGGCGGCCATATGTTCCCCGGAACGGACCGGGAAATCGTCATCCAGGAAACGGTGATGACCCGCCATGGCGTGGACCGGGTGCTGCGCTATGCGTTTGAACTGGCCAACCGCCGGCCCAACCGGCACCTGACCTCGGCCACCAAATCCAATGGCATCTCCATTTCCATGCCCTTCTGGGATGCGCGGGTGGAGGCGATGGCGGCACATTTCCCCGATGTCCGCTGGGACAAGTACCATATCGACATTCTGACCGCCCAATTCGTGCTGAACCCGGACCGGTTCGATGTGGTGGTGGGGTCCAACCTGTTCGGCGACATCCTGTCCGACCTGGGCCCGGCCTGCACCGGCACCATCGGCATCGCCCCTTCCGGCAATATCAACCCGGACGGCACCGGTCCGTCACTGTTTGAGCCGGTGCACGGCTCCGCCCCCGATATTGCCGGGAAAGGCATCGCCAACCCGATCGGCCAGATCTGGTCTGCAGCCATGATGCTGGAACATCTGGGCGAAGCGGACGCCGCCGCCGGTATCATGCGCGCGGTGGAAAGCGTGCTGGCCGAAGCGGCCCTGCGCACCGCCGACCTGAAGGGCAAAGCCAACACCATCACCTGTGGCAAGGCGGTGGAAGCAGCACTGGGGTGAGTGATCAAGGGGGGGGGGGGAACCTCCCCCCCTCAAACCACCCGGCAGATCGCCTCAATCAACGATGCCGGTACCAGCAGCGACAAGGGTGCCAGCAGGATCAGCAGCGCCCCCATGGCCCGGCGCAGGGCCGGACGGCGGGCCCAGGCGATGATGCGGTTATAGCCGATGGCGGCCAGCGTGACGGCGGGCAGCGTGCCCAGGCCGAAGCCAGCCATCACCAGCATCCCCTGCGGCGCGCTGCCGGCCAGCATGGCATAGAACAGGGCGGCATAGACCATGCCGCAGGGTAGAAAGCCCCAGAGGATACCGGCCAGCGGCCCGGCAATCCTGCCATGGCGGCGCAGCATCTCCAGCCCCTTGCCGATGGGGGCCAGCAGTCGGTCGAAAATGGACAGCGGCGGGGCCAGGCCCGTCAACGAAAAGCCGATCCAGCCCAGGGTGACGGCAGCGGCCCATTGCATGACGCGATAGGCCTCCCGCTGGTCGAACAGGCCGTAAAAGGTGGAACCCAACGCGCCGACAATCGCGCCAGCCAGCATATAGGCCAGCACCCTTCCGGCCTGCAGCCCCATCAGCGGCCATAAAGGGCGGGATTTCTCCCGCCCTGGTGTCAATGCCATCAACAGGCTGCCGGCGATGCCGCCGCACATGGCGGCACAGTGCAGGGCACTGGCCAAGCCTAGCAGAAACCCACCGATGAAATTGACTTCTTCCATATCAGACCAGAGTGAATGGTTCAGTGATTATCACCGGCGGCGCCGTGCGCCTCCGGGTCTTCACCACCCTTCAGGGCCAGCATGGCCAGCGCCAGGATCAGCAGCGGTACGGCGATCAGCGCGGCGTAGAAGGCCACATCGATCCCGATCACCACCACGCCGCCGATCAGCAGCAGGATGATATTGCCCAGCGTCCAGGGCAGCACATCGTCGCGGAACAGGCTGGCCCCGAAACGATACAGCCGACCGGGCACCGTTGCCAGCACGGACAGCGCGGCCAAGGGGCGCAGCACCGGCTGGGCGATGCTGAGAGCGATACCGATGCCCATAACGACAGCCGCACCGATCAGCCCCAGCGGGATGGCCAGCGCCTTGCCCAGCAGGCCGGCCCCTTCGCCGGCCAGCTTCACAGCGGTGCTGTCACCTGGGTTCCTGGGCAGGCTGCGGATGGCCAGCCACACGCCATAGGCCAGCGCCAGCAGGGCCACCGCCACCGCCATGCCGATCAGGCCACCCATCAGATATCCGGCCAGTGCGGCCATGGCCAGATTGATCGCCCCGCGCAGCAACTCATTCATCTTTCAACCCCTCCAACCTTATCGTCCGGTTCATTCAGAATGCGCTGGGCAGCGCCATCCAGGTCGTCATATTGGCCATTATCCAGGGTCCAGAAAAAGGCCAGCAGGCCCAACCCGCCCAGGCCCAGGGCAATGGGTATCAGGAAAAGGATCACGTCCATCGGCCCCACCCCGCGCGCAGCGCGTTCAAGGTCACGGTCAGGGAACTGACCGACATGGCGATGGCAGCCGCCAGCGGCGTGACATGCCCCGTCATCGCCACCGGCACCAGGGCCGCATTATAGATGGCGGCGATGATCATGTTCTGCCGCATCAGGCCCAGGGCCCGGCGGGAAATCCGCATGGCGTCCGGCAGCAGGGTCAGGCGACCCGCCGGGAGCACAATATCCGCCGCACATTGGCTGACCGGGGCACCATGGGTGAAGCTGGCGGAAACATGCGCCCCCGCCAGGGCCGGGGCATCATTCACCCCATCACCCACCATCAACACATGGGCACCCTGGGCACGCAGCGCCTCCAGCGTCGCCAGCTTGGTGGCGGGATCAGCAGCGGCCACCGCCGGCACATCCAGCCGCTTGGCCAGATCCATCACCGGCCCCTGTGCATCACCGGACAGGATGGAGGGGGCAAGGCCGGCGCGTTTCAGGTCAGCCACCAATCCCGCCGCCTCTGCCCGCACCGTATCGGCAAAGCGGAAACAGACGGGCGGCAGGCCAGGGCGGGACAGCCAGACGGTCGATGCCGCCTCCATCGCGCCTGCGCCAAAACCCGATGCCACGCCGCAGAAACCAGCGGAGCCCAGGCGCACGGCACCCTGCGGCCCCTGCCATTCCAGCCCGGCACCCGGCACTTCGCGCACATCGCCCACCAGTTCCACCGCCGATCCGGCGGGAACCGCCGCCGCCAGGGCGCGGGCCAGCGGGTGCAGGCTGTGGGCGGCCAGCCCCGCCGCCAGGGACAGGGCCGCCGGATCGCGCGAAGGGTCGCGCAGCAGACGCGGGCGGCCTTCCGTCAATGTGCCGGTCTTGTCCAGCACCACCCGGTCAACGGCAGCCAACCGTTCCAGCACATCGCCGCCGCGCAGCAGAATGCCAAGGCGCAGCAGCGCCCCGCGGCTGACCACCTGCACCGCCGGCACCGCCAGCCCGATGGCGCAGGGGCAGGCAATGATCAGCACCGCCACGGCATACAGCAGGGCGGTGGCAAACCCAGCCCCGCCCAGGAACAGCCAATAAAGGAAGGTGCCGGCGGCACAGGCATGGATGATCGGCGTCCAGACGGCGGATACCTTGTCGGCCAGCGCCACCAGCTTGCCGCGCCGCGTCTCCGCCGCTTCCACCAGCCGCGCCATTTCCGCCAGATGACTGTCGGCCATGGCGCGGTCAGCGCGGCAATGCAGCGCCCCGCCGCCATTGATCATGCCAGCAACCAGCGCATCGCCCGGTGCCACGGAAAGCGGCACTGGCTCCCCCGTCACGGCGGCGCGGTCCATCTCGCTATGGCCGGACAGGATGGTGCCATCCACCGGCACCTGTTCACCGGGGCGCACCAGCAGCACCATGCCGGGCAGAATGTCAGCGGCGCGCAGATGCGCCAGCGTGCCATCATCCATCACCCGCGTCGCCCCGCGCGACTGCATCAGCAGGAATTGCTCCAGCGTCTGCCGCGCCCGTGCCCGGACGCGGAATTCCAGCACCCGGCCCAGCAGCAGCACGAACAGCAGCGACGCGGCACTGTCGAAATAGACATGGGGGCCGCCGCGCAGCAGCTCCACCATGGAAATTCCCAGCGTCAGCAGCAGGCCCAGCGTGATGGGCACATCAATATTGGTCCGCCCGGCGCGCAGCGCGTTCCAGGCGGATTGATAGAACAGCCGCCCGCCATACAGCACCGCCGGCACCGCCACCAGCCCGCTGATCGCCTGCAACAACAGGCGCGTGCCCTCTTCCATATCGGTGGCGAAACCAACCCAGACGGGGATGGACAGCATCATGGCATTGCTGGCGGCAAAGCCGGCCACGGCCAGTGCGCGTAACAGGCTACGCCAAGTCTGCTGATCGCTCTGTTCCAGAAATTCCGGGTCGAAGGGCACCACCTTATAGCCCGCCGCCTCGATCCGCGCGGCCAACCGATCGGCATCGGCGGCATCGCCCTGCCAGCGCAGGGTCAGGCGGCGCAAGGTCAGGTTCAACCGCGCCTCGGTCACGCCCGGTTCCGCCGCCACCGCCCCCTCCACCGCCTGGATGCAGGCAGCGCAATGCGCCCCCTCCACCAGCAGGTTCAGCCGGCAATCCGCCCCGTCGCGGTCAACAAAACCCAGCACGGAACCCTGTTCCGGCAGGGTCCGTTCATCGGACGGAAAGGTGCCGGCCAGCGCTGTCACGGCCAGACCTCAATCTCAACAATGCGGGCCACATGGTCGCTGCCCTGGTTCACCGTCAGCCGCACGAACCAGCGGCCCGCGATCGGCAGCTTCACCGGCAGCAGCACCTGACCCAATGCCACCGTCTGCGGAGTCAATTCCACGATCTGCGGGAACTTGGTCATCCGTTCCGCCTGCGCAACAACTGTTGCATCCAGCGGCTGGCCCTGGGCATCGGCCAGTTGCAGGGTCAGTTGCCCGGCAAGCGGACCCGTCGTCTCAAAGCGCGTTTGCACCTGCCAGCCCAAGGCGGCCTCGGCGGCCTGTTCCTTCAGCACCGCGTTATAGCCGATGCCGGTGGCATAGGGCTTGTCCGTCACCAGACCGGGAAAGGTCTTCACGGCGATGGAGACGAAAACGCCCTGAACCGAGAACAAAACCAGGAAAAAGCCGATAAAGGCCAGGGGAATCCAACGATCGCGCTTCATGATTCAGGCCCCCAGAACTGGGTTTCCACCGTGCCCAACAGCTGACCATCACGCGCATCTTCCACCAGCAGATGCAGCGGCGAACGGCCCTTGGCATCGGCACCCGCCGGGCGCGTGATCAACAGGCGCTCACGCAATTCGCGCTGATCCAGCGTCACATCAATCGTTTTGGAACCGATATGATCCCCATGCCCGCCCAGCCGCAGCAAACCCGCCTCCCCTTCCGCCAAACGCAGGCGCAGGGTGGACAGGCCGGGTTCACGGGCCTGGATATGCAGCAGGAAATCATTGCGGATGCCGCCATCAGACAGGCGCACAAACAATGGGTTGCGCTGCGGGTCCAGATCGGCCCGCAGCGGGCTCAAGGTCAGCATGGCGAACAGCGAAGCGCCCAACGCCAGCACCGCCACGGACAGGAACAGCATGGGCTTGGCCGCGAAGGGGCGCGGCAGTGTCTTGGTCCAGCTTTTGGCGTCGGCGTTCGTTTCGCTATCAAAACGGATCAAGCCGGCGGGGCGACCGATCTTTTCCATCACCGTATCGCAGGCATCGACACACAAGCCACAGCCGATGCAGCCCATCTGCAGCCCGTCGCGGATGTCGATCAGGGTGGGGCAGACGGCAACACAGCGGGTGCAGTCAATACAATCGCCGCGCGTGCCACCCGGCTCCCCGCCCAAATCTTCGCGCAGCGGAATGCGCTTGCGGCCCCGGCTTTCGCCGCGCCACGCCTGATAGGTCACCACCTGGCTGTCACGGTCCAGCAAAGCCGCCTGGAAGCGCGGCCAGGGGCACATATGCAGGCAGACGCGCTGTTTGGCATAAACACCCAGCAGCCAGGTCAGGCCGCCGATGATCAGCACCGCGCCATAAGAACCGGGGGCGGCCGATCCGCCCAGCAAGCGACCGGCAAGGGTGGGCGCATCGGTGAACCAGCAGGCAAAGCCAAACCCGGTCAACAGAGCGATGGCGATCTTCACCAGGGTGGGCGGAATGCGGCGATGTTCACAGAACCGGTCCACCGCGAAGAACAGATCGGTCCAAACCGTCTGCGGGCAGGCAAAACCACACCAGACACGGCCCGCCAGGGCCGTGGCGTAAAACAACAGGGAGGCGGCCCCCACCAACAGACCCACGGCGATCGGCAAATCCTGCGGCCAGAATTCCCAGCCGAACAGGAACAGCCGCCGGCCCGGCAGGTCGAACAGGATGGCCTGACCCGGCAGGTCAGGCCCCCGATCCCAGCGCAGGAACGGCACCAGGAAAAACCAGCCGAGCAGCAGGCAGGCCAGCCCCGTCTTGATGCGACGATAGCGGCCGCTGGCTGTGGCGGGGACGCCCTTCATCACTCACCCCCACCCAGGCCATGGACATAGAGCGCCAGCATCCGCAGCGACTCTTCGTTCAGACGGCTGGCGAAGCTGGGCATGGAGCCCATGCGCGGGTTGGTGACCTGATGGATGATGGCATCACGGCTGCCACCATAGAGCCAGATGGCATCATTCAGGCGCGGCGCACCGAAATCACGCACGCCCTCGCCGCTATCCCCATGGCAGCTGACGCAGTTTTCCTTGAAGACAGCCGCACCGAGCAACGCTGCCCGTGCCTCACCCTTGGTCTTGTCGGCCAGGGTCAGCACGTAATCAGCCACCTGGGCAATCTGCTCCTTGGATAGCGTCTCGCCAAAAGCGGGCATGGCCGACTGGCGGCTGTCCCCATCTTCGTTGCGGATACCATGGCGCACAGTCTGCACGATGTCGGCGGGCTTGCCGCCCCACAGCCAGTCATCATCCAGCAAGGCCGGGAACTGGCCTTGCTGGCCACCGCCACCCACCCCATGGCAGGGGGCGCAATTCTCATTGAAGAGCGCGCGGCCACCGGCCTGCACGAAGCGGCGCAGCTCCTCATCCTTGCTCACTTCCTCCAGCGGCAGGGCCATCAGGCGCTGGCGCCAGGGGGCCTGGGCGGCGGCGGCCACCGCCTGTTCCTCCCGCAGTTCCCCGCGCGACGACCAGCCCAGCAGGCCCGGCTCCAGGCTCCTTGTCGTGGCAAAGGACGGCATCAGCCACAGATAGATCAGCGCCACCATGATGGAGATCAGGAAGGTCGTGATCCACCAGGTCGGAATCGGCGTGGACAATTCCTTGATGCCGTCCCACTCATGACCCGTGGTCAGACGACCGGTCAATGCATCGCGCTCACGCTGCGCCATGATCATCATCCTTGATCTGGAAAGGGATAAGCGCGTGATCGCGCATGGTCTTGCCAGCGGTGGGCCGCAGGGTCCGCCACAACAAGGCGAAAAAGACCACCACGGCCATCACCAGCCAGCCTTGGCGCAGCAGCGACAGGAAAGCCTCGTCCGTCATCACTTGGCCCCCGGATCCAGACGGGCATCGCGGAAATCAACCAGCGTGCCCAGCACCTGCAAGTAAGCGATCAGCGCATCCATTTCGGTGACGCGGTTCGGCTGGCCGTCGAAATCGCCAAGGCGGGCCTTGGGATAGCGGGCCATCAGCCCATCGGCATCCACGCCGGAGGCCTGGGCCTTGGCATCGTCGATGGCGGTCTTGATCTGGGTATCGCTATAGGGCACGCCCACCTTGCGCAGGGCCTTCATATGGTCCGGCAGGGTGGACAGGTCGATGTCACGGTTCTTCAATTCGGCATAGGCCGGCATGATCGACACCGGCACCACGCTGCGCGGATCATCCAGATGGGCCAGATGCCAGGCGTTGGAATATTTCAAGCCGACGCGGGCCAGATCGGGACCGGTACGCTTGGATCCCCACAGGAACGGGTGGTCATACATGCTCTCCGCCGCGATGGAGTAATGGCCGTACCGGTCCACCTCGTCACGGAAGGGGCGGATCTGCTGGCTGTGGCAGAGATAGCAGCCCTCGCGGGTGTAGATATTGCGGCCCAGCTGTTCCAGCGGGCTGTAAGGCCGCATCCCGGCCACCTTCTCCACTGTCGTCTCAATGCGGAACAGCGGCACGATCTCCACCAGACCGCCGATGGAAATCACCAGCAGCGCCAGCATGGAGAGCAGCGAGAGGCTGCGTTCGATAGTCGCGTGATTGGGCATTTTTCTTCCCTCCCGCCGATCAGGCCGTCACGGCCGGGGACACAACCGCTTTGTCTTCGCGGCTGGCCGGCTGGCGGATGGTCATGACAAAGTTGATGGTCATCAGGATGCCGCCGGTCAGGTACAGAACCCCGCCCAGCGCACGGATGACGTAATAGGGGTGCAGCATCGCCACGCTGTCGGCAAACGAGTACTGCAGGAAGCCCATGGCATCATAGGCGCGCCACATCAGGCCCTGGGTGATACCGCTGACCCACATGGCGGTGATGTAGAGCACGATGGCGATGGAGGCGATCCAGAAGTGCCATTCGACCAGACGGATGGACCAGAGCGGCCGGCGCCACAGGCGCGGCACCATGTAATAAAGCGCGCCGAACGCCACGAAGGCCACCCAGCCCAAGGCACCGGAATGCACATGGCCGACGGTCCAGTCGGTATAATGCGACAGGGCATTGACCGACTTCAGCGCCATCAGCGGGCCTTCGAACGTCGCCATGCCATAGAAGGCCACAGCCACCACCAGGAAGCGCAGGATCGGATCGGTGCGCAGCTTACCCCAGGCACCCGACAGGGTCATGATGCCGTTGATCATGCCGCCCCAGGACGGCATCCACAGCATGATGGAGAAAGCCATGCCCAGCGTCTGCGTCCAGTCCGGCAGGGAGGTGAAGTGCAGATGGTGCGGACCGGCCCAGATATAGAGGAAGATCAGCGCCCAGAAGTGCACGATGGACAGGCGATAGGAATAGATGGGCCGTTCCGCCTGCTTGGGCACGAAGTAATACATGATGCCGATGAAGCCGGCGGTCAGGAAGAACCCGACCATGTTATGGCCGTACCACCACTGGATCAGCGCATCCTGCACGCCGGAGAAGGCGGAATAGCTCTTGGTGCCCGTGATCGCCACCGGCATCGCCAGGTTATTGACGATGTGCAGCACGGCCACCGTGATGATGAAGGCCAGATAGAACCAGTTGGCCACATAGATATGCGGTTCACGCCGGCGGGCGATGGTGCCGGCAAAGATGGCGAAATAGATCACCCAGACAATGGTCAGCAGGATGTCGGCATACCATTCCGGTTCCGCATATTCCTTGCTCTGGGTAATCCCCATCACATAGCCGGAAATGGCGATGACCAGGAACGCCTGATAGCCCCAGAAGAACAGGTTGGCCAGACGCTTGCCGCCCCACAGCCCCACCATGCAGGTACGCTGCACGACATAGAGCGAGGTGGCGATCAGCGCATTGCCGCCAAAGCCCAGAATCACGCCCGTGGTGTGAACCGGGCGCAGGCGGCCAAAGCTGCCTTCCAGCCCCAAATTCAGGTGCGGAAAGGCCAGCAGGGTCGCCACCCAGGTGCCGGCGGCAAAACCGAACAGCGCCCAGATAACAGTGGCAAGCGTGAAACGGCGGACAATCGCGTCGTTCAGGCCGGGAATGGACCCGGCCGGGGCCAGGCTGGTGGAAGGGGTGCTCATGCTTCTGGTCCCGTTTTCAGGGGCTGGAACAAACTTGCCGGACAAACTGTTTTCCCCGCCCGCCCCGGCAAGTCCCCGGCAGGGGCCTGCGACAAAGGCGACAGCCCACCGCCCGCCTTTGCAAGGAGGCGGATGGCAGGCAGGCGGGTTCGGCTGCATGGATCAGGCTGGTGGATGGGCTGGCAAAGCCATGCATCCGGCCACCTTATGAGACAAGCAACCATTCATGGGGTGACGCTTCTGCCATGGCGGGCTGCGTGTTGTCGACGGCGCAAGTGTCGCAGCATCGCAATGCAGCATGGCGGGAATGCAGGGCTGCTGATTTCCCAAGGCCCGCAGCAAACAAGCAATAACGGCAAAATAGATTGTATCGATACGTCGGTGCGGCATTTGCGCCTTGCTGCAACGCAACAAGAATGAGCCTGGTACCGTCGCGGCATATTCTGCCGTGGTGACCGGGCGAATCCCCTACCCCGCCATGCTTTGCCGGCCCAAGACAGCGCCAAGCCCCGGCAATGCTGGTATAGGATCGAGATCAGGACATTCTTTACAGGCCAGAAGCCGATGCTGAAGCGCAACCGTTCCATCCTGGATATCGATCGCGACCATCTGATCCATCCGGTCACCTCCTTCCGTGGGCACGAGGCACGGGGCGCTACCCTGCTGCAAAGCGCCAAGGGCATGTTCGTCACCGATATGGACGGCAAGGAATTGATCGATGCCTTTGCCGGGCTTTGGTGCGTGAATGTCGGTTATGGCCATGACAGCATTGTGGAGGTGGCGGCTGAACAGATGCGCCGCTTGCCCTATGCCACCGGCTATTTCCATTTCGGCAGCGAGCCGGCGGTGAAGCTGGCGGAAAAGCTGGTGGAACTGAGCCCGGCCAATCTGACCCGTGTCTATTTCACCCTGGGCGGGTCGGACGCGGTGGATTCTGCCGTGCGTTACATCATCCATTATTTCAACGCCATCGGCAAACCGGCCAAGAAGCATTTCATCGCGCTGGAACGGGGCTATCATGGCTCCTCCACCGTGGGTTCCGGGCTGACGGCGCTGGGCAATTTCCATCGTTTCTTCGATGTGCCACGCCCCTGGCAGCATCATATCCCCTCCCCCTACCCCTATCGCAGCCCGGTTGGCGGCGACGCCCAGGCGGTGATCGACCTGTCGGTTTCCCAGTTGCGGGCCAAGGTGACCGAACTGGGGGCCGATAATGTCGCCGCCTTTTTCTGCGAACCGATCCAGGGATCGGGCGGGGTGGTGGTGCCACCCAAGGGCTGGCTGAAAGCCATGCGTAACGCCTGCCGGGAACTGGACATCCTGTTCATTGCCGATGAGGTGATCACCGGTTTTGGTCGTACCGGGCCGATGTTCGCTTGCGAGCATGAAGGGGTGGAGCCGGATCTGATGACGGTGGCTAAAGGGCTGACCGCCGGCTATGCCCCGATGGGGGCGGTGCTGATGTCCGAACAGGTATTCAAGGGCATCGCCGATGGCGCCTCACCCGACCTGCCCATCGGCCATGGCTTCACCTATTCCGGCCACCCCGTCAGCGCCGCCGTGGGGCTGGAGGTGATCCGGCTTTATACCGAAGGTGGCATCCTGGCCAACGGGCAGAAGCTGGGCGCAGATTTCGCCGCCGGGCTGGCCGGTTTGGCCGACCATCCGCTGGTCGGCGATACGCGCGGCCAGGGCCTGCTGGGGGCGATCGAACTGGTGGCCGACAAGCAAAGCAAGGGCCGTTTCGACAATGGCTTGAAGCTGCCGGACAAGCTGTTCGCCAAAGCCTATCAGAATGGCGTGATCTTCCGCGCCTTTGCCGACGGAATCATTGGACTGGCCCCGGCGCTTTGCTGTAGCGCTGATGAGATGGCATTGATTTTCCAGCGCATCCGGCAGACGCTGGACCAGTTGCTGGAAGAGCCGGATATCAGGGCCGCCATGCGCTGACGCCAGATCACACAACCCGCCTTTCCCCGCGCCCACGGCAGAGACGACATAGGTGTTCGGCAGATGTTACCGGGACCGAAGCTAGACCGGATTGACCTGAAGATCCTGGCGCAACTCCAGCAGGCCGGTCGTATCACCAATGTGGAGTTGGCCGACGCCGTGGGCCTGTCGCCCAGCCCGTGCCTGACACGGGTGAAGCGGCTGGAAAAGGCGGGCTACATCACCGGCTATGGTGCCCATATCAACTTGAACAAGCTGGGTGAATTCCTGACCGTTTTCACCCAGGTGACGCTGACCGAACATCGCAGCGGCGATTTCTCCCGCTTCGAGACGAAGATCCGCAAGATCGACGAGATCGTGGAATGCCATCTGGTCAGCGGCGGTTATGATTATCTGCTGAAATTCGTCACCCATGGCGTGGCGCATTACCAGACGATCATCGAAGGGATGCTGGAAGGCGATTTCGGGATCGAGAAATATTTCAGCTATGTCGTGATCAAATCACCCTTCATCAAACACCATTACCCGATCCAGACCCTGTTCGGGGATCGGCATGAGTGAGGGTGATTGATTTCAGTAGAATGCAATTCCCTGCCTTCCCCGCTTTCGCGGGGAAGGCAATGTAGGTTATTGCGGCACGCCTTCTCCCCCCAACCGGACCCGCCCCCATGCCTGACAGCATTGCCGATCTTCTGCCCGCCCTGGTGGATTTCCGCCGTGACCTTCATGCGCATCCGGAACTGGGGTTCAAGGAACATCGCACCGCCGCCCGCATTGCCACCGCCCTGCGCGATGCGGGGCTGGAAGTGCATGAAGGCATCGGCGGCACCGGCATTGTCGGGGTGCTGAAGGCCGGATCGTCGGACCGGGCCATTGCGCTGCGCGCCGATATGGATGCGCTGCCCATCCAGGAACAGACGGGCTTGGCCCATGCCAGTTGCCATGCCGGCGTGTTCCATGGCTGCGGCCATGACGGGCATTCCACCATGCTGCTGGGGGCGGCGCTGCATCTGGCGCGGACCCGGCGGTTCGATGGCACCATCCATTTCATCTTCCAGCCGGCGGAGGAAGGCTTGGGCGGTGCATGGGCCATGGTGCAGGATGGGCTGTTCCGGCGCTTCCCCAGTCAACGGGTCTTCGCCCTGCATAACTGGCCGGACCTGCCCGCCGGCACCGTGGCCACCCGGCCCGGCCCGATCATGGCGGCGGCTGACAAGTTCGAAATCACCCTGAAGGGCAAGGGCGGCCACGCCGCCATGCCGCATGTGACGCCCGATGCGGTATTGGCGGCGGGCGATCTGGTGGGCCAGTTGAACACTATCATTTCCCGCCGCATCCCGCCCACATCATCCGCCGTGCTGTCGGTCACGCGCATCCAGGGCGGCCACGCCCATAATGTGCTGCCAGCCGCTGTGACGCTGGGCGGCACGGTGCGCAGCTTCGATCCCGCCGTGCAGGACACGATTGAAGCCGCCCTGCGCCAGGTGGTGGCCGGCGTGGCCCTGGCCAGCGGCACACAAGCCGACATCACCTATGACCGCTATTACCCCGCCACCATTAATGATGCCGACGCGGCGGAAGAGGCGCTGCGCATCGCCGCCAGCGTCTGCACGGCCGTGCGCGCGCCGGAGCCGGCCTTCACGTCAGAAGATTTCGCCTTCATGCTGCAGGCCTGCAAGGGGGCCTATCTCTGGCTGGGTCAGGGCGGGGCATCGGCCCCGCTGCACCATCCCAGCTATGATTTCAATGATGCCATCATCCCCACGGGCGTGTCATTGTTCTGCGCACTGGCAGAATCGCGGTCATAGGCGGAACGGGACTGGAAAATACGGTCGGAGTTGCGGAAGGCCCATTTGCTCAGCGCCTCCACCGGCTCCCGCAGGGAATGGCCCAGATCGGTCAGTTGATATTCCACCCGCGGCGGGATGGTCGGATAGATCGTGCGGCTGACCAGCCCGTCGCGTTCCAGCCCCCGCAGGGTCAGGGTCAGCATACGCTGGGAAATGCCGCCGACCCGCCGCTTCAACTCGTTAAAGCGGCACGGCCCCTCTGCCAGCAGCACGACGATCAGCACGCTCCATTTATCACCGATGCGCGTCAGCACGCTGTTGACCATGGCGCAGCGACCATGAAAATCATCGGCATCGTGCAATTCCCCAGATTGTTCAGTCACATTGCTGTTACTGGGTTCCATTCATGTGCCTCCTTGCGCGGACATCGGCGGTTACCCTATGTGTCCAGGTATTCGTTTTATACCATGCAGGAAGATCCAGACGATGAAGCTTTTGCACATCGATTCCAGCGTTCTCGGCCCCTATTCCGTCAGCCGCAACCTGAGCGCCGAAATCACAAGCAAGCTGAGCGCCGCTGGCGGCGTGGATGTCAGCTACCGCGATCTGGCCGCCAATCCGGTCCCGCACTTGTCGGGCCTGACACTGGCCGCCGCCATGGGCAATTATGACGCCAGCAATGACGCGGCCACCAAAGCCGATCTGGCGCTGAGCGGCAGCATCCTGGAGGAATTCCTGGCTGCCGATGTGCTGGTAATCGGTGCCGGCCTTTACAATTTCACCATCCCCAGCCAGTTGAAGGCCTGGATCGACCGCATCTGCGTTGCCGGCAAGACCTTCCGCTATGGTGCGAACGGTCCGGAAGGGCTGTGCGGGGCCAAGCGCATTGTCGTGGCCCTGTCTCGTGGCGGCATATACTCCACCGGCCCGGCAGCTGGTTTCGAACATGGCGAAACCTATCTGAAGGCCATCTTCGGCTTCCTGGGTATCACCGATATTGAGTTCATCATCGCCGAGGGGGTCAACCTTGGGGATGAGTCCAAGGTTGCCGCAATCCATGCCGCCAAGACCAGCATTGAAAGCCTGAAGGTCGCCTGATCGGCACCTGCTGTGCGTAACGGGCACGGTTGAGGATAACTCAACCGTGCCCGTTCTGTTTGCGGGACCATACGGCCCCACCCTTCCCAGTACCGGTAATCCCCTTTAATACCAAGGGGCATGCGACGTGACCCTTGGAGGCCGGCGACTGCCGGCTTGGCATTCCCATGTGCGCGCAAGCCAAGCTGACGGAGGCAGCGCCCGGCACTTGAGGGAACAGGTAAATACCAAGAGTCATGATCCATGGCTCTTGGTATAAACTGTCATCCCAAAAAGGGGGATGGTTGGGGCATGGCCAATGATGAATCCCGGTTGATCACGCTGGCGGCGCGCTATCTGCGCGACCGACCGCCTGAACATGGGCTGCTGCTGGACCTCTCACGCGTGCTGCATATCGAAGAACCGGTATTCAAACGCTCCCTGGTGCGCTGGCTGGCCGGGGAAGGCGGGCCATTGGAAAAGCCGCAACCGGGCGCTGGCCCCGCCATCCAGATTTTCCAGCTGCCCGGCGACCGGATCGTGCTGATCATCCCCGACGCATTGCTGCCCGCCCGGCGCACCCGCCTGGGCCGGGTGGCGCAGGTGCTGGGGGAAAAGCAAGCCGGCAGCATCGGCGCGCGCTGGTTCAACCTGGCCCGCGAACCGGAAGCCTTCCACAATGCCGTGCAGGAAATGGCGGCGGAGGCTGGCCGCAGCCTGTTCCCCCACGCCCCGCCGGATAGTGAACAGCTTGACCAGTTCATGATGCTGGAACGCGCGTTGCACGCGGTGGATCTCTCCTCCCTGCTGCGGGAACAATTCATTTACCGGATGGAGCCAAACGGGCGGCTGGTGCCGATCATGGCCGAACGTACCGTGGCGCTGGAGGTGCTGGACAGGCTGTTTTCCACCAGCCTGCGGCAAAGTCCCTGGCTGTTCGACAAGGTGACGGACGTGCTGGACGGGCGGATGCTGTACCATCTGCTGCGCGACCAGCAGGCGCACAGCCTGCCCATCGCCGTGAAGCTGCATGCCGCCACCGTCACCGGCGATGAATTCCGCGGCATCATCGCCCGCTTCCCCGCCCGGCTGCACGGGCAACTGGTGGTGGAACTGCCGTTTTTGGAATGGGAAGCGGCCCGTCGCACCTTCAACGAGGCGCTGCAGACCGCCAAGCGGGAGGATATCGCCATCGCGCTGGACCATGTACCGGCATCCCCGCCGGAGGACCGCGCCCTGCCGCCGGCGGACTGGTACCGCATCCCCTGGCATGACGGGCAAGGCCATTTCATCAATGTGGTGGACGCCATGGGCTGGCTGACCGGTATCGACCCCACCCGCTGCATCCTGACCCGCTGCACCCGGACAGAGGCGGTAACAGCGGGACGGCAGGCGGGCGTCAGCCATTTTCAAGGCCCCGCTGTGCAGCGTATGGCCCGCCAGCAGGAAGATGCCCGCCGCCGGGCCCGCCACCGGCGGGCGGAAGCAGAAGTATGAAAAAGGCCGCCGGCTTTGCAGCAGGCGGCCTTTTGCTAGGGCGAAAGACAAGGGCCGAAGCGCTCACACCAATCTCCCTTGATCATGACCGATCAAGGGAGATTTCATGTTCCATCAGACGCCAGGCGCTGCCATCATGCTGCTTGGCTTCACGGCGCACGAGCGCCGGGCTGGCAGTCGCCAGCCTCCAACCTGCCAAGGGTCAAACCCTCGGCAGGTTGGTATCACACCACTTCGCGGCTCTTATCCTCGTCATAGCCGATCAGCCAGAAATTCACCCCCACACCGAACAGGGTGAACAGCATGCCGCCGACGAACATGCCGGTATCATGGGCATTGGCTGCCAGGATCATGCCCAGCAGGGCCAACAGCACAGCGAAAATACCGAAAATCCACTTGCCCATGTCACTTCTCCTTGGGTGGGGCGGTTTGATCGGGGACGGGCGGCAAGGGTTTGCCGTCGTCGTAAAGGACGCGGACGGCAGCACCGTCCAGGTCGTCGAACTGGCCACTGCGCACCGACCACATGAAGCCGGCCAACCCGGCCAAACCCAGCAGCAACGCAATGGGGATCAAAAACAACAGGGCCGTCATGGCAGGCTCCGTTTGACGCGCGAGAGGCGCAGCGCATTGGCCAGCACCACCAGCGAGGAAGAGGACATGGCCAGCGCGGCGATCAGCGGTGTGGCATGGCCCAGCATGGCAATGGGCACCGCGCAAAGATTATAGAGTAGGGAAAAGGCCAGATTCTGCGTCACCAGCCGTTCCGACCGTTTGGCGACCAGCAACAGTTCGGCCACCGGGGCCAGATGGTCGCCCTGGAAAACACTGTCCGCCGCCGTCTGCGCCACATCCACCGCCGTGCTGGGGGAGACGGAAACATCGGCAGAGGCCAAGGCGGCGGCGTCGTTAAGCCCGTCACCCACCATCAGCACCCGCCGGCCTTCCGCCCGCATGGCAACCAGGGCGGCGGCCTTACCCGCCGGGTCCACCCCGGCGCGCCAGTCGCTGATGCCGAACTGATCGGCAAGCGCTGCGACCGCCCCTTCACGGTCACCCGACAACAGCGCCAGGGCATAGCCACGCTGGCGCAGCAGAGCGACGGTGGCCGCCGCATCGGGACGCGGTGCATCGACGAAGCTGAAACGCAGCGGCGCACGACCGGGCTGGGCCAGCCAGAGTTCCGGTCCGGCGGCATTCTCCGTCGCCGGGGCCGGCACCGGGCCAACAAAGCCGCGGCGACCCAACCGCACGGTGCCATTCGGCCCATCCCATTCCAGCCCGGCACCCGGCACTTCCCGCACATCATGGGCCACCGGCCCCGGACCGACGGCCCGCGCGATGGCACGGGACAGCGGATGCCGGCTGAAGCGCGCCAGACTGGCCGCCAGTTCCAGGTCGGCGGCTCTGCGCGCCGGATCGGGCTGCAATTCCGGGCGACCCAAGGTCAGGGTGCCGGTCTTGTCGAACACCACCAGATCCACCTTGGCCAGCCGTTCCAGGGCGGTGGGGGATTTCAGCAGCACACCCTGGCGCATCAGCCGGCCCGTGGCCACCACCTGCACCGCTGGCACGGCCAGCGCCAGCGCGCAGGGGCAGGTGATAATCAGTACGGACACGGCGATGAACAAGGCTGGCTGCCAGGCCAGACCTGCGCCCAGCGTCCAGGCCAGGAAGGTGGCGATGGCGGCGGTATGCACCACGGGCGTGTAATTGCGGGCCACCCGGTCGGCCAGGGCGACGAAACGCGCCCGCCCCTGTTCGGCGGATTCCATCAGCCGAACGATTTCCGCCAGCAATGTATCCTCCCCCCGCGCCGTCACGGTGACGCGCAGCGGGGCCGACAGGTTCACCATGCCGGCAAACACCTTGTCACCCATATTGGCCGCCTGGGGATTGCTTTCGCCGGTAACAACGGAGGTGTCGATATCCGATGTACCGGCAGCGATGGCACCATCCACACCGATCCGTTCGCCCACCGCCACCAGTACCGTCGCCCCCACCGGCACCTGGGCCGGCGATGTGGGTACAGCGCTGCCATCCGGCGTCAGCATCATCACCGGGGCACGACCCAGCGCCAGCAGATGTTCAGCCGCCGACCGGGCCCGCCCACGGGCGCGCGCATCCAGGAAGCGGCCGATCAGCAGGAAGAACAACAGCATGACCGCGCCATCGAAATAGGCATGCTGGCCATGGCGCAACGTTTCCCACAACGATGTCAGGGTAGCCAGGGTCACGCCGATGGAGATCGGCACATCCATGTTCGACCGCCGCGCCCGCAGCGCACCGATGGCCGAACGGAAGAAGGGCCGCCCGGCATAGGCAACGGTGGGGATGGCGATCAACGCCGACAGCCAATGCATCATTGTGCGCGTCGCCTCACCCATGCTGCCGGCATGGCCGGACCAGATGGAGACGGACAACAGCATGATATTCATGGCAGAAAAGCCCGCCAGCGCCATGGCGCGCACCAGCTCCCGCTCGCGGCTCTTCTGCGGGTCATCCGCCCCGTCCGTCCCCGGCACGGCGGGGCGATAGCCCAGCCGGCGCAGGATATCGGCAAAACGGCCAGCAAGGCCGGCATCGCCACGCCAGCGCAATGCCAGCCGGCTGCCGGTCAGGTTGACGCGGGCGGACACCACCTCCGGTTCCCGCCGCAGCACGCTTTCAATCAACCAGACGCAGGCACCGCAGGTCAGCCCATCCAGCACCAGCCGCATCTGGCAATCACCGCCCGGCAGGGTTTCAGTGGCCGATGCCAGATCCAGCGGCGCATCTTGCGACAGGTCACCCACCGGCTTGGCCAGCACATCGCGCCGTGCGTAATAGGCATCCAGCCCCAGATCATGGATCAGGCCGTGCGCGCCCTCGCATCCGGGGGAGCAGAAGCGGCCGCCCGGCAGGGCCGGCTGGCCGCAATGCACACACAGCGCAGGTGATGCCGCAGCGACAGCCGCTGTAGTGACGCGATCGGTCACGGCACGAACACCCTTTCAACCAGAAAATAGCGTTCATCACCCTGCTGCAACGTGGCGGAGACATCCCATTGGCCATGTTGCGGTACCGCATCCAGCTTGGCAACATAGCGACCATTGCCAACAGCGGTGAAGGAAAGCGCTAACGGCGCCAGCCCGCCCAGGGGACGTTGCAGTTCACCGGTCACGGTGACGCGGTCCAGCGGTGCACCGTCGCGACCGGTGAGATGGATTTCCAGCACACGGCCCCGGACATGGGTTTCTACCTTCCAGCCCAGCGCATCCTGTCTGGCCTTGGCCATCAACACCTGATTGTACTGCACGCCCCGTTCATAGGGCTTGTCCACCACCAGACCGGAAAAAGACTTCAACGCATAGGTCACCAGCACCGCGTTGACGGCGATGACAACCAGCATGGCACCAACGAAGACCCAGGGAATCCAGAGGCTTTTACGGGGTGTTTCAATCGCGCTCATGGCATCACCGACGGTGGGTGTGGGGGCCGACAAAGACGGCATGATATTCATCGCCTTCACCGCGCACGGGATTGGTCAAACGGAACTCGAACTCTGTTTTCTCGTCACGCTTGAAGTCACGGGGCAGGGTGACGAAGACACGGAAAGTAGCCACCTTGTCGCCCTTGGTTGGCAGGATGACCGGTTGCTCGTCGCGTGCCTCACCCACATCCTGCACCGTCAGCAACGCACCCGGCGGCACATCTTCCAGCGATAGCTGAAAATCCACCGCCTCGCGGCGTTTGTTGAGGATTTTCAGCGTATAGCCATTGCGCACACTGCCATCGGACAGCGTAACGAACAGCGGCGCCCGATCGCGCAGCACGCTGACCTGCACGTTGGTCCGCAGCAGCAACACGGCCAGCATGATCAAACCGACGATCATCATCACGACGGCGTAGATCACCACGCGGGGGCGGATGATCTTCCATTTTGCCCGTCCCCCCTGGGAACGGGCACGCTGGCGGGCCTCGGTATCGAAGGTGATCAGTTCCTGCGGGCGGCCAACCTTGGCCATGATCTCGTTACAGCTGTCGATACACAGGCCACAACCGATGCATTCCAGCTGGATACCGTCACGGATGTCAATACCGGTCGGGCAGACGGCGACGCACTGGCCACAATCGATACAGTCTCCCCTTCCCTCCCAACTGGTGCCTGCCTTGTGCGGCCCGCGCTTTTCCCCACGCCAGGCCTCGTATGTCACCACCATGGACTGGTCATCCAGCATGGCTGCCTGGAAGCGCGGCCAGGGGCACATGTAGGTGCAAACCTGTTCGCGCGCCCAACCGGCCAGCACATAGGTGGTCGCCGTAAACAGGCCGACGAAGAAATATTCCTGCAACGTCGCTGTCCCGGTGAAGAAATCGACGATGAAGGTGGGGGCATCGTTGAAATACAGTGCCCAAGCCCCACCGGTGGCCAGGGAAATCAACAGCCAGACCGCATGTTTGGCCAGCTTCCGCCCGATCTTGCCCAATGAAAGCGGCGCCTTGTCCAGCCGCATGCGGGCGCCGCGATCACCTTCGATCCAGCGTTCAACCAACATGAACAGGTCGGTCCACACTGTTTGCGGACAGGTGTAACCACACCAGAGCCGCCCGAACAGCGAGGTGATAAGGAACAGACCTAACGCCCCCAGCACCAGCAGCCCGGTGATGAAGTAGACTTCCTGCGGCCATATCTCGATATTGAACAGATAGGCGCGCGGTGCGCCCATATCGATCAGCAGCGCCTGCCCCGGCGCTTCCGGCCCCCGGTCCCAGCGCAGCCACGGCGCCAGATAATAGACCGTCAGGCAGAAGATCAGCACCGCCCATTTGATGGTGCGGTACTTGCCCTTCACCGCCTTGGGATAGACCTTCACATGATCGGCATAAAGGGATGGTGGCTGGTCAGGGGCGCCAGCATTGGGGGCACGGCCCCTGGCACCGGTCTTGCGGTTCTGTTTGAACGAAGCCTGGGCCGCATCGGCCGCCGCAGCCTTCTCCAGCAATGTGTTGGGCCCGGTCATGGGGGGTGTCTCGGGGGTTGGGACATGAAAACAGTTCGGGCGGCAACCCACCCGTGATCGCACCCTATGCCCCCCGCCTCGCCCCCGCTTTGCGATAGATCAAATCACAGTCGGCCAATTGTATGGTGACCAACATGTCGCAAGCCGATGGGTCAATCCCAACAAACGGGCTTGCAAAAAACACAGGCCGCCGGCGATGAGGCCGGCAGCCTGTGGGACTTGTGCACCATTCCTGCCGAATGGGGAATATCGGCCTTTTACGGAATATCCCAAGAAAATGGCCGCCGACTTTCCAGCCGGCGGCCACATACTTTGCTGCCCGACATATCGCACAAGCGAAATGACAGAAAATCAGCGCTTGGGCTTCTTATCCGGATAGGGCGGGCCGTAAAGGACAAAGGCGCTGAAGGAGGTGCCGCCGGAAGCCAGATCCAGCAACTCGTCCGACAGTTCGCTTTCTTCCACAGCGGCCGGCAGAACGATGGTCACTTCGCCCGGCTTTTCTTCGATCACATTGATCTTGAAGCCGGGAATGGGATCGATACCCAGGGTGCGCTTGACCCCTTCATGCGGGTTGGCCAACAGCACGGCGCGGAATTCCGGGTCGGCCTCGGCGCGTTCGATAATGGATGCCACGGCATGGTCGCGCGCCTTGCGCATGGGGAAAGGTTCAGCACTCATCGCTTATCTCTCGCTGTCAGGGGTGGGTTGATCGCAACAAAACAACCTTACCGCAGCTGCCCCGATGTGGGGCCCGCCGCCTTCTATGCGACGGGTGCTAAAGGGTTTGCGGGCGGGAACCACCGGGGCGATCATATCGTTACGGACCTGGAAACAAGATATGGAGGTTGCCATGCGTGGCATTTTGCTCTGGGCCGTTGGCGTGCCGATCCCGGTCATCATCCTGCTTTACCTGTTCGGCGTATTTTGATGGTCTTGCCAGGAAACCTTTGACCAGGATCAAGGAAACCACCGATCGCAAACGGCATGATGCCCCCGGTTGACAGATCATCGGTCAGGGGCAAGCAAATCATGGAACCCAAGGATATCGTTGTTTTCCTGGAAAATGCGGAAGGCAGTGATGCACGGCTGAATTACGCCGCCGCATTGGCGAAGCGTTGGCAGGCACATCTGATCGCGACATATGTGATCAATCCGCTGCATCTGGACCGGCATGCCGGCTTCGCCATCGGCGCGGGTCTGACGGAAATGTTGAACCAGCACCGGGCCCGCACCCAGGACGCCATGCAGGAAAGCCGGGCCCGGTTTGAGATGCTGTGCATCAATCGCAGCTTCACCGCCGAATGGCGCGTGGCAGAGGATGAAACCATCGAAGGATTGATGCTGCATGCACGCCATGCGGGGTTGGCCATCGTCGGCCCGCCTCTGAAACCGGATATTGCCAATCCCGGCCTGTTGGGCCTGGCCAATGACATCATCTTCGCTTCGGGTCGTCCCACGCTTTGTCTGCCGGCCAACTGGTCAGCCGCCCGTATCGGCGGGCCGGTCGTTGTCGGGTGGAACGCCAGCCGGGAGGCAACCCGCGCCATCACCGCCGCCATGCCTTTCCTGATCGCAGCGGAGGAGGTGCATGTGGTGGTGGCACCCGATGCCCGCCTGCGCCGCCTGTACGGACAGGAGCCGGGTGCCGACATCACCGCGCATCTGGCCCGCTATGGCGTGCGCGCCGTGCTGGACCAGCGGCCGGGCGACGATGCCGGGGCCATTCTGCTGGAGCGTTGCCGCGAATTGCATGCCGATATGCTGGTGATGGGCGCGGTCGGGCGCTCGCGGATCAGCGAATTCGTCTTCGGCGGTGCGACACGCAAACTGCTGGACAGGGCGGAACTGCCCTTGCTGCTGTCGCAGTAATGGGGCTCAGGCCGCCACCGGCATCCCCGACCCGCTGGCCAGGCTTTCGGTCAGAAAGCCGATCAGCGGGCGGACCAGATCGCCGGCGCGGTCTTCCCCCACCACGGTGATTTCCGTCTGTGGCAGGGCCGGCCAGTCCGCCCCTTCGGGCAATATCCGCAACCCGTCGCGCAGGAAGCAGCGGCCCAGCACCGTCACCCCCAGCCCGCCTGCGACTGCCGCTTGCACGCCCATCAGGCTGCTGGCGGTGCAGGCGACCACCCAGTTGCGGCCATTGCGCCCCAGGGCAGATACCATCAATTCGCGATAGGTGCAGGGGGCCGGCAGCATCACCAGCCGCAAGGGGCCGGACGGGTCCAGCGGCTGATCTGCTGCCGCCATCCAGACCAGTTGTTCGCGCCAGATCACCCGGCCCCGCTGGGCGGTGCCGTCCTTCTTGGCGATCACCGCGTCCAGCCGCCCCTCATCATAGGCAGCCAGCAGGGTGCAGGACAGGCCGGTCATCAATTCCAGATGCACCGCCGGGTAAAGCCGGCTGAACCGGGCCAGCAGGCGGGGCAATTGCTGGGGGATGAAATCCTCCGATATGCCCAGCCGCAGGGTGCCCGACGCCAGGGGGGAACGCAGATCGGCCACCAGCCGGTCATTGAATTCCAGCATCTGCCGGGCCGATGCCAGCAGCCTTTCGCCCTGGGCGGTCAGCCGCAGGCTGCGGCGGGTGCGATCGAACAGGCGCAGTTGCAGGATTTCCTCCAGCCGCAGCACCTTTTGGCTGACCGCCGATTGCGACCGCCCCACCAGATCGGCGGCGGCGGTGAAGCTGCCGGCATCCACCACCGCCACGAAGGCCCGCAACAAATCGATTTCCAGATCGGGATGACGCATCGGGGCCTCCGTCCACTTCAATTAAAATCCAGCCAGCACCTTCTTGCCAAGGGAGCGACCGCTTTCCAGCAACTGATGCAACCGGGTCAGGTTGGGGGCGGTGATGGTGCCTTCCACCCCGGTCAGCGTGGTTTGCAGCACACCGGCATCCACCAGGGCTGATACCTCGCTCAACAACCGATGCTGTTCAATGATGTCCGCCGTGGCGAACATCGACCGGGTGAACATGAATTCCCAGGAAATCGTCACGCTGCGCCGCTTGAAGGGCAGCACATCGAACGTCGCCGGGTCGTCGATCACCGACAGATGGCCTTGCGGTGCGATCATCTCCACAATCGACGCCATATGCTGATCGGTGTTGGACAGGGCAGCGACATAATCCACCGCCTTGATGCCGATGGCCCGCAAGCCATCGGCCAACGGCTGGCGATGGTCGATCACATGATGGGCACCCATTTTCTTTACCCATTCCACCGTTTCCGGGCGGGACGCGGTGGCAATCACCGTCAGCCCGGTCAGCCGGCGGGCCAACTGGATCAGGATGGACCCCACCCCACCTGCACCTGCGATCACCAGCAGGGTGCCCGTCTGGTTCTTCACGCCATAGGGCACGCGCATCCGGTGGAACAGCATTTCCCAGGCGGTGATGGCGGTCAGCGGCAGGGCGGCGGCGGCAGGGAAATCCAGGCTGGCCGGTTTCGGCCCGACGATGCGTTCATCCACCAGATGATATTCGGCATTGGTGCCGGGCCGTGTCAGATCGCCAGCATAGAACACCGCGTCGCCCGGCTTGAACAGGGTCACCGCCGAACCGACGGCGGTGACAATGCCGGCAGCATCAAAGCCCAGCACCTTATGCTGGCCTTCCGCCGGGGCGGCGTTACGGCGCACCTTGGTGTCGACCGGATTGACGGAGACAGCTGCCACCTGCACCAGCAGATCATGCGGGCCGGGGACGGGGACGGGCAATTCGATATCGGCAAGCGCACCAGCGCCATCGATGGGGCCGGCCTTCTGGTAACCAACGGCTTTCATGTCAGGCGAACCTTTCAAACGGGCGGCAAGCGCCGCCAGTGATGGGGATGGCGGTTAAGGTGTGCCGGATCAGGTGAGAAGAAAAGCGCATAATTCAAATCACATCCAGCAGTTTTTCAACTCAATATCCCCTCCAGGGGGATAGGACTCGCATGCTGTCAAAGCGGGTGCTAGGCTCCATCCCATGAGCCATGCACAAGACCCCGAGATCATGAACCGCCTGCGCCGTGCCCATGGGCATCTGGGCGCCACCCTGCGCATGCTGGAGGAAGGGCGCGATGCGCTTTCCATCGCCCAGCAGCTTCAGGCCGTGCTGAAGGCGCTGGACAAGGCCAAGACCGAACTGGTGCTGCACCATATTGAGCATCATCTGGAGGAAGTGACCGGCCCGCTGCCGAAAGAGGCACGCGAGCGCATGGCCAGCATTGCCGAAATCACCAAATATCTCTGAAGGTTACGTATCATGACGCCCTTTGCCGACCTGTTGCGGGAAGGAACGGCCCATGCCTGGCTGTTTGCGCCCACGGCCATCCTGCTGGGGGCGCTGCATGGGTTGGAACCGGGCCATTCCAAAACCATGATGGCGGCCTTCATCGTGGCGGTGCGGGGCACCGTCACCCAGGCGGTGCTGCTGGGCCTGTCGGCCACCCTGTCGCATACGCTGGTGGTGTGGGGCGTGGCGCTGATCGGCCTCTATTTCGGCCAGAATATGGATGTCGAGGCCAATGAGGGCTGGTTCCAACTGGCCTCCGGCGTGATCATCCTGCTGGTAGCGTTGTGGATGTTGTGGCGCACCTGGCGTGACCTGCACCCACATGGGCACCATCATCACCATGATGACCACGATCATCACCACCACGATCACCACCACGATGATGAGCCGCAAAGTGCCCATGAACGGCAGCATGCGATGGAGATTGAGCAGCGCTTTGCCGGTCGCGCGGTGACGACGACGCAGATCATCCTGTTCGGCCTGACCGGCGGGCTGATCCCCTGCCCGGCCGCCATCACCGTGCTGCTGCTCTGCCTGCAACTGAAGGAATTTTCGCTGGGCGTGGCGCTGGTGCTGTGTTTCAGCATCGGGCTGGCGCTGACCCTGGTGCTGGTGGGTGTGGCGGCGGCGCTATCCGTGCGCCATGCCGCCAACCGCTGGCCCGGCTTCAACGCGCTGGCCCGCCGCGCACCCTATTTCTCCGCCGGGTTGATCCTGCTGGTCGGGCTTTATGTCTGCTGGAGCGGCTGGCACGCGCTGCCAGGATCACCACCATGACTTTAAAAAATCGCGCGAACCGGTGGTGTCCGGCGATGGTTTTCCCTTGCACCCCGGCATCGTGAAAGCAGGGTTGGACGATACTGCACCCTGGGCAATGGCGGGCCAGCCGGTACGCGGGGCGAATAGGTCGCCCCTTGTTGCCGGCCAGCCACCAACCCGTCACAGCAAAGGCAAGCCGACATAGTTTTCCGCCACGGTGCGGCGGGCAGTTTCGGAGCTTTTGATATAATCCAGCTCTGCCATCTGCATCCGGCGACCGAACCCATCGGTATCCGGGAAACGGTGCATCAGGCTGGTGAACCACCAGGAGAAACGTTCCGCCTTCCAAATGCGCGACAAGGCGCGGGCGGAATAATGGTCCAGCCCGGCGGCGCGTCCCTTGTAATGCTCGATCAGCCCTTCGGCCAGGAAGGCCACATCGGATGCCGCCAGGTTCAGCCCCTTGGCCCCCGTCGGCGGCACGATATGGGCAGCATCGCCGGCCAGGAACAGGTTGCCATAGCGCATCGGTTCGGCCACGAAGCTGCGCAGCGGCGCGATGGATTTTTCCAGCGACGGCCCCCGCGTGATGCGCGGGGCCACATCCGGCCCCAGGCGGACGGTCAGTTCATCCCAGAATCGTTCATCCGACCATTCCTCCACCTTCTCCGTCAGCGGCACCTGCACATAATAGCGCGACCTTGTGTGGGAGCGCATGGAGGCCAGCGCAAAGCCCCGCTCATGGCTGGCATAGATCAGTTCATGATCGCACGGCGGCACATCGGCCAGCAGGCCCAGCCAGCCGAACGGGTAGATACGTTCAAACAAGGACAGTTTGTCGGCGGGGATGGAGGCGCGGGCCACACCATGGAACCCATCGCAGCCGGCGATGAAATCCGCCTCCAGCTTTTCCTCTTTCCCGTGGCGGGTCCAGGTGATGATGGGCTTGGCCCCCGTCACCTCATGCACCGCCACACTCTCCGCCTCGAACAACAGGGGGATGTTGCGCTCAATGGCGGCATCGATCAGGTCGCGCGTCACCTCCGTCTGGCCATAGACCATGACGTTCTTGCCGGTCAGCGCCGCCATGTCGATGCGGATCGTCTCCTCACCCGTGGCCATGGCGAAGCCGTCATGCGGCAGACCCTCGCGGTCCATCCGCTCATTCACGCCGACCTGGCGCAGCAGATCCACCGTGATCTGTTCCAGGATGCCGGCGCGGATACGGCTTTCCACATAGGCGCGGTCGCGCCGTTCCAGGATCACGCAATCGATCCCGGCCTTGTACAAAAGATGGGACAGCAGCAGACCCGCCGGCCCCGCCCCGATAATCGCCACCTGGGTGCGCATCGCTGTTTCCTCTCCATTGATTTAACGTTGTTGGCGCGATGCTACAAAAGGTTCGCCCGACAAACAGGACACGCAGCGATCAAAAAATTGGACTTTTCATCGATCCTTCGTAATGCTGCATAACAGCATAAATTGAGGTGTCGCCGATGCGCCCCACCCGCCCGCTGGTGCCGCGTTTCTTTCTCTATGGCGAAGCGCCGGCCAAGGCGGATGAACGTTTCATCCATGCCGAAACGCTGGAACGGCGCTCCCGCCCCAGCGGCTGGAAAATCGCCCCCCATGCCCACCCGGACCTGAACCATGTGCTGGTGATGGGCAGGGGTAGCGGGGCGATGCTGGCCGGCGGGCAGGCGCATGGCTTCACCGCCCCTGCCCTGCTGCTGGTCCCGGCGGGGGAGGTGCATGGCTTTGATTTCGGGCCAGAAAGCCAGGGCTTCGTCATCACCTTCGTGGACCCGCTGCTGCACGCGCTGGCCCGGCGGGAGGCTGGGTTGGAAAACCTGTTCTCCGCCGCCCGCACCGTGCCGCTGCCCGCCGGTGATACGCTGTGCCTGCCACTCGCCACCGCTCTGGAAGCGGAGATGGAGGAGCAAAGGCCGGGCCGGGAATTGATGGTGGAAGGGCTGCTGACCACCCTGCTGCTGGCCAGTTTACGCGCCGCAAGGCTGGTGGAAGGGGCAGCCGGGGCAGCCGCACGGGGGCCACGGGTGACGCTGGTGGCCCGCTACCGCGAATTGCTGGCCACCCACTTCCGCGACGGCTGGTCAGTGGCGGATTATGCGGCCGCCCTGGGGGCCACACCGGGCCGCCTGCGCGCGGCGTGCCTGGAGGTGACAGGCCGCGCGCCCATCGACCTGCTGCATGAAAGGCTGCTGGCAGAGGCGAAGCACAGCCTGCTGTACGGTGACCTTCCGGTGGCGGAGGTGGCATTTGAACTGGGCTTCACCGACCCCGCCTATTTCAACCGCTTCTTCACCAGCCGCATCGGCTGTTCCCCCGGCCGTTTCCGCCGGGGGGCGGGGGGGTGACCACTCCCCCCCGCCGCAGCAATTCCATCAACGCGGCCTGCACCCGCGTCGGCTGCCAGCCTTTGCGCACGGCCAGATACCCCGCCTCCACCTCATACCGTCCCTGATTGGCCGACAGGAGGGGGGTGGTCACGTTGCACTCACTTTCTGGGAAATTCGGAATCTAGAATATTTTGCTTCATCATAGAATAATGAGCCTTATCGGAATCGTTTTTTTGCATGGAAATTAATTTCTCCAGCCAAGCAACCGCAGATTCAACGCCGATGTGTGGAGAAACATTAAAATTTTCAAAACTTATATCGATGAGACATTTCTGATTAGAGCACTTCACAAAAATATCTTTATAATCTTGAGCATCCGATTTATAATATATTAAATTGGAGTCACCATAATCAACAAATCCCATAATGTGATAATTAATTTTAAATTTGAATTCTACATCACTTATAGCTTTCACATATTCAATTTTATAGTCTCTTACAATATAGATTGGGGTACTGGGAGGCTCACCCGTAATTGCTCACGTGGTTGGCAAAAGGGGTTGCCCCAGCGGCTGGAATATGAGTCAACGTGTGGATGGACAAGCCCGCCGTTCGCCGTCTGAGTGAGCTCGAGAAAGACGCCCTGATCGTTGATCAG
>Ga0209373_10000816_pt1 | contig 43072 bp, 34 predicted proteins | sample Higcelweek5metaG_FD_187173 | JGI IMG/M metagenome (GOLD analysis project Ga0209373, IMG submission 187173) | Freshwater pond sediment microbial communities from the University of Edinburgh, under environmental carbon perturbations - High... | ecosystem: Environmental > Aquatic > Freshwater >... | reverse complement strand
GCAATTGCTGCTACTTATCATTTTTGGATACTTAAGAAAGATGTGAAAAAAATGCAGAATGATATTGAAAAGGCTACCGTTCGTATTGGTAGAATTCACCTCAGATATAAAAATTAAACAAATGTAACTCAATAATAAAAATAAGCACGTTAAAATGAAGAAAACATTTCAATTGTTACTTATAGCTTTGATAATAAGCGTTGGCGCTTCAGCACAAAATACCGAAAATGTGAAAATAGTGGAACTCAACTCGGCTCTTTTCAAACAAAAGGTATGGAATTTTGCTAAAAATAAAAGCTTTACACGCGTGGGCGATCAACCCATAATTCTTGATTTTCATGCAGTATGGTGTCCTCCGTGCAAAAGGCTGGCACCTCATTTGCAAGCTATTCAGAATAAATACAAAAATAAACTGGTTGTGTATAAAATAGATGTGGATCAGGAGCCTGAAATAGCCCGACTCTTTAAAATTGAAGCAATGCCAACCATTGTTTTTGTGAATAGCAAAACCAATTTTGTTTCTGAAGTCGGATATCGAGACTACAATGAATTTGAAGCACTGGTTCAGAAGCACTTTTTTGCCCAATAACTGTCGATAGCTTATATTGAGAAATCCAATTGGAGAAAATCCGGTTGGATTTTTTTATCAATTTAAAATCATCTCTTCTCTCTGTTTTGAAGAAAAAGATCTATCAATCGCGAAACTGCAAAGTTTTGTAGCTCCGATATTGGTGTTTGTGTTAAATTTTTAAGTTGTTTGTTGGTTCTCTTTATTTCGATGGTTACAAATGTGGCGTAAATAATTCGATGTGTAAGGATATGTTTTACCGGAGCAGTTATACTGCTTATATTCAAATCCTCAATTCCTTCGAATAGCGCAATAAAGTCATTCTGAGCGATCAGCTCATCGATAGACATTGGTTTTTCTGTTTCGATCAATGGAAACTCGTACAGATTTTTCCAGATATCATTATTTGTTCTTTTCTGTAAAAAAGTATTTTTATTCTGGTTTATAAACAGATAATTGAAAAAGCGTTCCTTCACTTTTACCTTTTTCTCTTTTATTGGAAGTGTTGCAACCAGCTTGTATTCAAAGGCTTTGCAGCTGTGCATCAACGGGCAATTGTGGCAGTCGGGCGAAACAGGAACGCATTGCAAAGCCCCGAATTCCATCAAGGCCTGATTGTGCAAACCAGCATTTTTCCCGTCAAGTATGGCATTGGCCAATCCGGCAAATTGCTTTACACCACTCGTGCTGTCAATAGGAGTTTCAATTCCGAAATAGCGAGCCAATACTCTGTAAACATTTCCATCCACCACTGCGTAGGGTTGATTATTGGCAAATGAGCAAATCGCTGAGGCTGTGTAAACGCCTATTCCCGATAGAGTTATGACTTCGCTGAATTGAGAAGGAAAAATTCCATCGTAACGATCCATAATCTGATGTGCGGCTTTGTGCAAATTTCTTGCCCGTGAATAATAACCCAGACCCTGCCAGTATCTTAAAACCTCTTCTTCATCAGCATTGGCAAGCGACTTTACATCGGGGAAACGCTCCACGAAACGCAAGTAGTAATTCATGCCTTGATTGACGCGCGTTTGCTGCAAAATAATCTCCGATATCCATATTTTATAGGCATCTCTGGTGTCACGCCAGGGAAGTTCACGTTTGTTTAACTGATACCAGTCTATGATTGTTTTTGAAATTGCTTGCATACGATATATTTGACTTACAGAATAAGTGAATTATTAAAAAATATTTTGCATCTTTGCAGGCAAAGTTATCACCATTCGGTTGACTTTCAAAACTAATTTTTAAAATTCAAAAAAGTGAAAAGATGAAGAAGGCGATATTTACCTTATTATCAGTGGTGTTGTTGTTCGGCTGCAACAGTTCAAAGTATAAAATTGAAGGAACAACCGTTGATGCCGAAATGAACGGACAAACCGTTTTTATAAAAGAACGTATCAATCGGGTTTGGGTTTCGACCGATAGCGTAAAAATAGAAAATGGTAGATTTGTGTTCGAAGGTGTTTGCGACAGTGCAAAAATAGCTTATATTTTTTGTGAACTCCCTTCGGGCGAGCGCATTCGCCAGCCTTTTGTGTTCGAAAACGGGAAGATAAATGTCTCTATCGATAGCTTGGGTATGTTGAGCGTTAATGGAACGGCTCAAAACGATATACTTCAAACCTATCAGTACGATAAACAAAAATTGTACGAACGTGCCGATACTATTTATAAAACCCTCAACGACAGTACAGCACAACCAGAAGAAAAGAAAAATGCAGAAATAGAAATAGAAAAGCTGAACAAAGAGGAAGTTGCAATTGATATTCGGTATTCAACCGAAAATGTAAACACAATTGTCGGTTCATTTATCTTCGAATCATCATTTTATGGTATGTCGATACAAGAAAAGGAAGCCGTTATAGCTTTAATGGATCAAGAAACAAAAGCAAAAGGACGAATTTCTGAAATTATAGAAGCTGTACAGATTGAAAAGAAAACAGCCGTAGGGCAACAGTTTTCCGATATTAAGCTTGCAGGAATCGCAGGCGATAGTCTTGCTTTGTCCTCATTAATAGGAAAAACAGAATTTGTACTGATCGATTTTTGGGCTTCGTGGTGTGGCCCGTGTATGAAATCCTTACCCGAACTAAAATCCTTTTACGACAAATACAAAGGAACAAAACTCGAAATTTTGGGTGTGTCGCTCGACGATGATGAGAATGCTTGGAAATCGACAGTTGAAAAACAACAATTAAAATGGAAACATATCTCTGACTTAAAAGGTTGGAAATGTGAAGGTGCAAAATTGTATGCAGTTAATGCAATTCCGGCAACTGTATTCATAAATAATAAAGGCGTAATAGTAGGAAGAAACCTTACGATAGGCCAAATGGAATTGATAATCCAAAAAACAACTAAATAAAATTCAGAAAAAATACATTTTTTGAAAAAAAATACTGCAAATGTTTTTTAATCAGAATAAAAGCAATATATTTGCACTCCGTTAGTCGACATAAATAAATCAAACATAAATAATTATTAACTCATTAAAAATTACCAAAAATGACTAAAGCAGATATCGTAAATGAAATTGCTAAAAATACAGGTATTGATAAAGCCACTGTATTGACAACCGTAGAAGCTTTTATGGAAACAGTAAAAGATTCATTGGCAAAAAATGAAAATGTGTATTTAAGAGGTTTCGGTAGCTTCGTTATCAAACAACGCGCTGAAAAAACAGCTCGTAATATTTCGAAAAATACTACAATTATTATCCCTGCTCATAATATTCCATCTTTCAAGCCTGCAAAAACTTTTGTAAGCGTTGTAAAATAAATTTCTCACAACAATAAATTAAAAAAAAATGCCAAGCGGTAAAAAAAGAAAACGACATAAAATGTCAACGCACAAGCGTAAAAAAAGACTTAGAAAAAACAGACACAAAAAGAAATAGTCTTTATGGTCTTTAATTTTTTTTAAAGTCCAAGAAAACAAACTTATAAGCTGTATCTTGGCTTTAAGTTTGTTTTTTCTTTATATTAAAATCATTATCTAAAAAACAAGAAAAAAGTGAATAGCGAACTAGTAGTGGATGTTCAGTCATCCGAAATATCTATTGCGCTGCTCGAAGATAAACACCTTGTAGAATTACACCAGGAAAGCCGCGAAGAACAATTCGCAGTCGGTAATATATACATTGGAAGGGTAAAAAAAATTATGCCCGGTTTAAACGCAGCCTTCGTAGATGTGGGTTACGAAAAAGACGCTTTTCTACATTATCTTGACTTAGGTTCTAATTTCAATACTCTTTATCAATTTACAACGCAGATACTAAGCGACCGTAAAAAAGTACCTGCTATTCAAAAGATTAAATTACAACCGGAAATTGAAAAAAACGGTTCAATCAACGACATATTAAAAACAGGTCAGGAAATACTGGTTCAGGTCACAAAAGAACCTATTTCGACCAAAGGTCCGAGATTAACAGCCGAAATATCAATAGCCGGTCGCTTTTTGGTTCTTATGCCCTTTGCCGACAAAGTGTCGGTGTCGCAGAAGATTAAAACCGAAGAAGAACGCGTTCGTCTAAAGCAGCTGATACAAAGCATTAAACCGAAAGGTTTCGGAGTGATTGTACGTACTGTTGCCGAAGAAAAGAAAGTGGCAGAACTCGACAACGAATTGAAAATTCTGGTAAAACGCTGGGAAGAAGCTATAGCCAAAGTTCAACAATCGAAAGGAGTTTCACTTATTTTAGAAGAATTAGGTCGCACGGTTGGAATAATTAGAGATTTATTCAGCCCAAGTTTTAAACACATTCATATCAACGATGCATCAGTTTTTACCGAAGTCCGCGATTATGTTGAACTCATTGCTCCCGAACGAAAAGATATAGTAAAGCTTTACAAAGATGAAGCACCTATTTACGATAGTTTTGGCATTAGTAAACAAATTAAATCAGCTTTTGGTAAAACAGTTTCGTTCAAAAGCGGCGCTTACCTTATTATCGAACATACAGAAGCGCTTCATGTAATTGATGTGAACAGTGGAAATCGGTCGAAGGCCGGAAACGGTCAGGAAGCCAATGCGCTGGATGTGAATCTGGCAGCAGCCGACGAAATTGCACGTCAACTCAGGTTGCGTGATATGGGAGGTATTATTGTTGTCGATTTTATTGACATGCACGAAACGGAAAATCGCCAAAAACTCTTTGAACGGATGCGCGATATGATGTCGAACGACAGAGCAAAACATAATATTCTGCCACTCAGTAAATTCGGACTTATGCAAATGACCAGACAACGTGTTCGTCCGGTTACACACATTGATATTGAAGAAACTTGTCCTACCTGCTTCGGCACAGGACACACCAAACCATCCATTTTATTTACCGATCAATTGGAAAATAAAATCGACTTTTTGGTAAGTAAACTAAATATCAAAGATTTTACATTACATCTTCATCCTTATGTTGATGCCTATATCTCTAAAGGGCTTATGTCAATGAAGTTGCAATGGAAACTTAAATTCGGAAAAGGCTGTAAAGTAATGGCTTCGCAGAAACTTGGATTTCTGCAATACAAATTTTATGATAAAAAGGGAATTGAAATAAACCTGCAAGAAGAAATAGAAAAGATTTCGTAACCGGGAAAATCAAACAATCAATAAAGAGGCTGCTCAATAATGGGCAGCCTCTTTTGTATATAAACCAATTCGGGTTTATTTTATCATTGCCTGCTTTTTTAGTTCGGATGGCATTTTTTCAATAGCATACCTCAATGCTGTGCGGGGCATTTTGTTTTTATTTTGCATCACATATTCAAAAATCACTTGTTGATGGGACTGACTGGCAGCTTTAAGCATCCATCCATATCCTTTTTGTACAAGGTCATCTGTATCAGTGAGCAAAAGGTCGGCTATCTCCAGAATGTCCTGAAGAAACTTTCCCCTTCGGGCAGGTATAATCAGACTAACTGCAGCCGCACGTCGTACCCATCTGTTTTCCGAAGCTGCAAATTTTTTTAATTCAGTCAGGTAATCGGGATACATTTCGATAAATTCTCCCATTGTATGATTGCAAAAAGTATCGCACGATGCCCAGTTGTTTACATAGCTGTTAATCCAATGGCTGAACCTGTCAAAGTCGGTCGGTTCGAACTGTTTGCGCGTGGCATATGCCCAGTTGCATGCAATAAAGGATTCTTCGAGGTAAGCCGATTGCCACAAGGTTTCACATAAATCAAAAATGTCGGTCTTGCTGCGGTCTTTCAGAAGCTTATAATTTTCCTTTGCAATTCCATCGACTAATGCAGTCTTTATTCCGTAGGCTTTGATAGTTTCTTTGAAGAAATGCTGACTACTTAACTTTGTTTTTTCATCAGCACTGAGTTGCAATTCATCGCGAACATTTTTGATGATGTTTTCCATACATTTAGTTGTCATTCATTAACTTCAACTTGTCAAAAACCCAGAAAAGTAAAGAGAGAGCTACACCTACCACGGCAGCAAAAGCCATTCCTTTCAACTGAACAGTACCAATATTGATGGCAGCACCACTTACTCCTATTACAAATGTAACCGCACCAAGTACCATATTGCGGTTTTTGCTGAAATCAACTTTCTGTTCTACATACATACGAAATCCTTGTACCGCAATTACACCATAAAGCAACATAGTGATGCCTCCCATTACCGGAACAGGAATGGTGGAAATGGCAGCCGAAATTTTTCCGATAAATGAAAATAAAATGGCCAATACGGCAGCACCACGAATCACCCAGACTGAATAAACGCGTGTAATAGCCATAACGCCAATGTTTTCGCCATAAGTTGTGTTTGGTGGTGATCCGGCAAAACCTGAGACAACGTTGGATATACCATCGCCTAACAAAGAGCGATGAAGGCCTGGTTTTTTCATCAAATCCTCGCCGGTTATGTTTCCGGTTACAATCAGGTGACTTATATGTTCGGCCAGAACAACTATACAGGCAGGAGCTATAATTAAAATTGCATTAGTGTCGTAGACCGGAGCCTGAAACTGAGGTAAGGCCAGCCATGAAGCATTGGAAATGGTGGCGGTATCGACCATGCCAAGGATAAATGCCAGGATGTAACCAGCCACAACTGCTAAAAGTATGGGTATGATCTGAAGAAAACCACGAAACAAAACAGTTCCTAAAACTCCGGCCATTAATGTAAATAACGAAACAATTACAGTGTTAGTGTCGAGTGCAAATGCCTGGCCTGCTGCAGCTGTCGATGGAACCATACCTGCTTGTTGAACAGCAACAGGAGCTAGCTCTAAACCGATAATGGCCACAACGGCACCCATGACAGCTGGTGGCATTACAACATCAATCCATTTGATTCCCCATTTGAGAACCACAAAAGATATAATAATAAAGAAAAGTCCGAAGAAAATAAAGCCTGATTGGGCATGTGAAAAACCGCCGTAGCTTGTGGAAATTAAAATGACCGGAGCAATAAATGCAAAACTCGAACCCAGGTAGGCCGGAATGCCACCTTTGGTGACAAGAGAATAAATAATTGTGCCTATGCCGTTCATCAACAGAGCGATGGCCGGATCGACACCTAATAAAATCGGAACCAGAATAGTGGCTCCGAACATTGCCGTCAAGTGCTGTAAGCTAAGCGGCAAACTTTGTAATAGGGGTAGTTTTTCGTGAATACCAATGGTGCGTTTTTCCATGAAATTAATTTATTTATAGAGTTTTAATACTTGCGACAATATAAAATCAAACCAGAAAAAATAGGTATAGGCACACAAACAGGTATTACCTGATTAATTTGTTTTCAAGCTCCGAAATGATTAATTCACGCTCGAAAGAGAAGGTTTTGTCTTTCTCATTTAGTAGGTTGTACAAAAGTAATGCTTTTTCGTTAAATATTCGTGTGTTTACGACATTGTTTTTTTGCTCAAAACAAGCCGCAGTTTCTTTTGTAATTAAGGCGAGCGCCTCAATGTATGCCGACGTATAGTTTTCCTTTTTTATTATTTCGATAAATTCATTTGCAGGTATTGTTGTGATATCATCGAGATGAATCGTCAGTAATTCTTTGTAAGTTTCGTCAGCTAACCGCAATGCATCTTCAGGGAATCCTTTGTCACGTAACCCTAGCATGGCTGCAATTACGCGGCTCAGTTTTTCGAGATATTTAAGGAGATAATCTTCTTTGGGCATCGTGGTAGTATTCTGTAAATTGCAGGCAAAGATAAATAAATTTACTGTTCTTACATTCCAGTTTTTTAATATTTAAGTGAGAATCTGCGTTAAAAATTGAATTTTAAATTGAATTTTAAATTCAATCGATAATTTTAATTTAGCTATAAAGTCATAAAATAAAAATAATGTAATGACAGAAAGATTAAAATCAGTGTGTTTTATGTTGAAATCGTTCATCTTTTAGAGGATTCGATTAAAAATATATAGCAGATTTATTGCTGTTTTTTTTGTTTATTATTATTTGTATTGTTGTGTCCTGATTTACGCAATCTTGATTTATCTTTGTAAAAAAAATTCACATGTTCGGAACACATATTGGTGAGATTGCGGGGATTTTAGTGTCGGTTTGTTGGACCATGAGTGCATTGTTTTTCGAAAAAGCCGGATATAAAATCGGATCATTGTCGGTTAATTTTATTCGTTTGTTTTTGGCCATCATTTTTCTGGGCATCACTACATTGTTTACTCGTGGAGCACTTTTTCCGGCTGATGCTACTGCTTACCAATGGTTTTGGTTGGGTTTGTCGGGAGTTGTTGGCTTTTTTATTGGCGATTTATTGTTGTTTAAGTCCTATATGGTAATTGGCTCTCGTACGGCAGCCCTGATTATGAGCCTTGCGCCAATGCTTACGGCTATAATTGGGTGGTTTTTTCTGGACGAAACCTTAAGTGTGCTCAATATTCTTGCAATTGCTATTAGTATGGCCGGTATCGTCATTGCTATATCGAATCGGCAAATGAAACTGAATATTCCATTCAAAGGCTTTTTGTTGGCCTTCGGAGGAGCACTTGGACAGGCGGTTGGATTGATATTGAGCAAAAAAGGTATGGGCAATTATGATCCGATAGCCGCTACTCAGATAAGAGCCATGTTTGGGTTGTTGAGTTTTGGTATTATGATAAGTGTGATCGGGCGCTGGCATAGCATAGGCACTGCTACTAAAAATAAAAGCGGTATGAAAGCTGTAGCCATAGGTTCCTTTTTTGGCCCGTTTATAGGTGTGGCTTTGTCGTTATTTGCCATTCAGCAAACCAAAACCGGCATAGCTTCCACCTTGATGGCCTTGGTGCCCGTTTTTATTATTTGGCCATCGGCAATTATGTTCGATGAAAAAATAAAACCTCAGCAAATCATAGGGGCGGTGATAAGTATCATCGGGGTTAGCTTATTTTTTATATAAAAAGTTTTTAGTAGAATAGAAACCAAAACTCAAAAAAAAATGTAATTTTGTACGCACTTATAAAAAACCGGAAAGTTGCCAGAGTGGTCGATCGGGTCGGTCTCGAAAACCGATGTACTCGCGAGGGTACCCAGGGTTCGAATCCCTGACTTTCCGCAAAAAAGAGAAAATCAATTGTTGATTTTCTCTTTTTTTTTATTCGTTCAGCATGGTTTTGATTAGCGTTCGCCAACGGTTCGCCAAATATTTCTGACTATCATGGCCTTAGTTGAGTAATTGAGGTTTCCCTGACTGAAGCAGCAACAGGTATTGTGTTTTTTCCTGTATCTCTTTTCGTATATGAACAATCTGTTTTTCAATTTTTTCCTGTTGGGATTTCACCCAGGCTTTGTCATGCAATTTTTCGCGATAACTGAATGGGAACGATTTATTCAGCTTATTTATTTTTGATTCCAACACCTTATTCATTTCGGTAAGTTGCTGTACATACACTTTTATGTCATAATGGCTGTTGCGAACCTCTGGATACAGCTCTTTTACATACGATATTAATGCATTCAGCGTGTGAAGATCGTACATGTCGTAAGCAGCTTGCACGCTTATAAATATCTCTTTTTCTGTGTGGGTTTGGTTGGGGTTTAGATCGGGATGAAGTCGCTCGACGAGCCATTTGTAGTCGCTTTTAAGTTGTGCGGCGTCGGCGTCACTTAAAAGGCCGGACTTTAAGTAAGCTTTGGCATTGGCTATGTTGGCCGTGTCTTTTTCAATTTTAATTTGCCATTCGGCAAATTGTTTTTCGATGCTGTAATTTATCTCTTTCCAGTTAGGTAGCTTATTTTTGTTGAAAAATACCTGGGCCAATTGTATTTTTTGTTTAATGATGGCCAACTCGCACTCAGAACTAAACAAACGGTATTGATCGTTGCCTATGCTTGTAAGGTAAATAGATCGAAGTAAAACTTCTTCGTACATAAGCATGTGGTTTTTCGATTCGAATAATTCGGCATATTCTTTTTTAAGAATTTCGGCCTGTTCGTAGAGAATTTTATTTTCAATCGTTTGGTCCGGCATAATGTAAATTTTTTAAAGACGGATATTTCTTATTCAGGTTAATTCCAAAGTCATAGTGTGATTTTTTTTGCAAAACAGATTCCGATTTTATTGATTTGCTTTAGTCGATTACACAAAAGCAATTTTTACAGAATAATGCCGAGAATAGTGATATTCTTGTAAAGTGTTTTTTTTGAGCGTTTCTTCTTTTGCGCACCAAATATACTATTTTTTTTGTAAATACGAGTTGATATTAAGTGATTTGTAATACTTTTTTTTATACCGAAATAGTATTATAAATTGTCAGGTTAGATTTTGTTGAATCTGATTATTTGCTTCGGGCAACAGTTAATCATTAGTAAGCCTGGAATGCTATGGTTCAAAAGGCTGAAGTTGTTTTTGAATCGATGAATATAGATGGATTACGATTTTAAGAAATGTATTTTGATCAATACAAAGAAATACCTGAAATTTAAAACAGCAGATAAGTGTAAGGAACTTATCTGCTGTTTTTAAGGAATGACTCTATGAAAATAGTTTTTCAATTCTATCGGCATAATGTGCCTCGAGTACTTTACGTTTGATTTTGAGGGTAGGAGAGAGGAAGCCGGCAGGTTGAGTCCACTCTTCGGGAACAATTTGATAGCGTTTTACCTGTTCAAAGTCGCCAAAGAACTGATTGTATTTTTTTACTTCTTCCTGAAAGCGTTTTATCACCACCGGATTTTCAATCATTTCGGCGTTTGAAGCGTGAGGAACCTTATGAATTGCACACCACGACTTTAAATAAGCAAAGTCGGGAGAAATAAGGGCGGCTGCAAATTGTTTGTTTTCGCCCAATACAATCATGTTTTCGATCAGGGGCGATTCGGTGAACTTAGACTCTATGGCCTGCGGATTTACGTATTTGCCAAACGAAGTTTTGAAAATGTTCTTTAATCTTCCGGTAATAATGAGTTGTTTCTCGGGGGTGAATTTTCCGGTGTCGCCAGTGTGTAACCAGCCGTCGGCATCGATCACCTGCTTTGTAAGTTCGGGGTCTTTGTAATATCCCATCATTACATTGTGCCCCCGACACATTATTTCGTTGTTTTCGCCCAGTTTTATTTCAATGCCGGGGAGTGCAGGACCAACAGTTCCGAATTTACGACCATTTTTACCACGTTGACTAACGGCCAACACAGGCGATGTTTCGCTGAGTCCGTAGCCTTCGAATACCGGCATGCCAATGGCTGAGAAAAATGAAGCGATATGGGGTTGAATGGCCGATCCGCCCGAAACAACAATGTCGAAGTTGCCACCGATGGCCTCACGCCATTTGGAGTAAATAAGTTTGTCGGCTAATTTGTATTTGGTTTTGTACCAGCTGCTGAGTCCTTCGAGTTGGTATTTGGTGGCAAGATTGAAAGCCCAATAGTAAAGTGTGCGTTTAGCGAAAGGTAGTTTTTTGCCCGAAAGATATAGTTTATCGTAAATTTTTTCGAGCAGACGAGGCACGCAGGTCATCATTGTGGGGTTTATTTCTTTGATGTTTTCGGCTATTGTGCCGAGGCTTTCGGCGTAATATACCGACATGCCCAGGTATTGGTAAAGGTACACCAATACACGTTCGTAGGCGTGGCAAAGCGGAAGGAAGCTCAGGGCTTTGTTGCTCCATTTTGCCGGCGTCATTTCGAGGTTCTTAAGCTGATTTACAATATTGTTGTGCGAAAGCATAACTCCTTTTTGAACTCCGGTAGTTCCCGAAGTATAAATAATGGTCGCCATGTCTTCGGGTTTTATTTTTTCCTTGATGGCTGTGAGCTGTTCGGGGGCGGGGTTTTGTTTTCCCGATTCAATCAGCTGATCAAGGTACTTGTATTCGGAACCCAGATCGTCGAAAGTGTAGATTTCTTTCATTGATTGCAACTCGGGTAATATGGGCTTTAGCTTGTTCCGCAGTTCTTTACCTTCGATGAAAATCATTTTCATTTCGGCGTGATTCAGGATGTATTTGTAATCTTCCTGACTTATGGTGGGATAAATAGGAATTGATATGGCGCCAATTTGCATAATAGCAAAGTCGATCATGTTCCATTCAGGCCTGTTTCCGCTTACAATCCCCACTTTGTCTCCGGGCTGTATCCCAGCTTTCAGCATTCCATAACTTATGTTCTTTGTTTGTTCAACATATTCCTGAATACTGAACTTTCGCCATTGTCCGTTGCGTTTTGCAGCCAGAGCAACTTCCTGTGTCGGGTACTTTTCGAGGTAATTATCCAACAAATCGAAAATGCGTGTAACTTCCATTATTATATTGTTTTTATTATTTTAAATACGGGTTACAAATATAAATAATATTATTGGAAAACAATTGTCCTGTTTTTATAGGCCAGTATTTTACGGTCGATGTGCTTTTCCACTGCATGCGAAAGGACGATCTTTTCGAGGTCGCGCCCTTTTTTAACGAGTTCGTCTACAGTATCTTTGTGCGAGATATGTGTAACGTCCTGTTCGATGATTGGTCCTGCGTCAAGCTCGGTGGTAACGTAGTGACTTGTGGCGCCAATAATTTTCACGCCCCTTTCGTGGGCCGCATGATAAGGTCTGGCGCCGGCAAATGCAGGGAGAAAAGAGTGATGTATGTTGATGATTTTATCGGGGTAATGATTGATAAAGTCGGGCGAAAGAATTTGCATGTACCTGGCAAGTACGCAGAAAGTAATCCTGTGTTTCCTGAGTAGTTCGAGTTGCAGTTTTTCTTGTTCCTGCTTATTCTCTTTGTTTACAGGGATATAATGAAATTCTATATCGAAACGTCGGGCCACGGCTTCCATATCGGGATGATTGCTTATGATCAGTGGGATTTCGACACGCCATTCGCCGGCGGCGTAGCGGGCGAGCAAGTCGTAAAGGCAATGCGACATTTTTGAAACAAAAATAGCCATGCGCGGTTTTACATCTGTAAAGTAAAGCCTGAAGTTCATCTCGAAGCGAACGGCTAATAATGTCTGAAAATATTCTTCAATTTTATCTTTTGGAATCTGAAAGGTGCTGAGGTCCCATTCTACTCTCATGAAAAAAACTTTTTCTTCGCGGTTTACATATTGATCGAGGTAGAGTATGTTTCCTTTGTGTTGATTGATAAATTCGGTTACTGCAGCAAGTATTCCCGGTTTGTCGGGGCAGTGAATTAATAGTACGGCTGTGTTGTCATTTTCTTTCATGCAATTTCAATTTTTCAAAATTTGAACTGCAAAGATAACATTTTAATCTGAGACCTGTATTTTTGTTTTCAGGTTGATTATTTTTGTGGGATATATGTAAAGACAGCCCCTTTTCCCTAGGGTGGAGGAAGGGAGAAGGCAGAAAAAAACTTTCAAAAAAAAGTGATTTTTTTTGGTGTAGCTATTGTAGAAATAAAAAATTGCCGTATCTTTGCACCGCGTTAGAAAAATAGCGCACTACTCTGGTTCGGTAGTTCAGTTGGTTAGAATGCCGCCCTGTCACGGCGGAGGTCGCGGGTTCGAGTCCCGTCCGTACCGCAAAAGCAGTTCAGAAATGAGCTGCTTTTTTGTTTTACACAAATTTCAAAAAGCTCTCACTTTCTTCCTGTAACTTGCAGGGGCAGCACCTGTTGTTTTCTTAAAAGCTTTTGAGAAATGAGACCTGTCGCAGTAACCGCATTTGGAGGCAATACTATCAATCTCTATGTCAGAATAATGCAGCAGGATAATGGCTGCGTCGATGCGTTTTTTTTGTATATATTGCTGTACTGAGCACTGAAGCGATTCCCGAAACAATCGTGCAAATGAATTTGTGGCCAGGTTGGCAATTGAACTCAGATGCTTGTTGCTTAGTTCGGTGGATAAATTTGTCTCGATATATTTTATAGCTTTCAAAATCCTGTTATCAATTGTATTTACTGCCCAAACCGATGTATCCAACCTTTGTAAAGCGTATAGTATGCATCCGGTGATTTTAATGTTGGACTGAAAATTGATTGAATCCGGGTTAGCTAGCCTGTCTTGTTCGATTATTTTTATTTCGTTCTGCCAATAATCGGTTAGTTCTATTTCGTAGATATTGCATTTTATTTTGTCGAATAAATAATCAAGGTTGAAGTGTACAAAAAACTGGTCGCACAGGCCTGATTTCTTATGGATATCAATTTCCTGCACATCGCTTATTTTCACTCCTTTTATGCTTTCGTTCTGATGCAAGAGTCCACCTTTGATGCGTGTCGAGAAGGGGGTATAAGGTGGTATAATTATCAGTTTCGAGGGCGAAAGTTCCACCTCGCGTCCATCGAAGCTCACATACGAGCCTCCGGTGCGGCTGTGATAAATTCGCCAAAAGGGGAATGACATATTCTCGCATTCCCACTCCGATAGCATCCAATACCTACAGCAATGTACTACAATTTTTAAATCTGTAATCTCCTGCTGTGCCTCCCAGGGGTCATATTTTAGTTTTTCAGATATTTTGCCCGTCATAATAAATGATTGATAATAAGTGAAGTTTGTTTGAAGTTCAATTTTCCTTAGGGATGTTTCAATATGAAAATAAAGATAGAATGTTTATTTTGTACATAAATATGATTTTAGAGTACAAACTGAATATCAGTTTTATAAATATCTTTGCAGTTGTCAATGTGTAATTTAATACAAAGATAAATTATTTTTTCGTTTCAAATCTTTACAGTCCTATTTAAACATCACAACATTACAAATGAAATTAACCGAAATTGGTAAGACCGGCATAAAAATTCCGCCCATCATTTTTGGAACAAGTGCGCTTGGAAACTTATACACAGCGCTTGCTGATGAGACAAAACTTGAAATTGTTCAACAGGCTTTTGAGCATGTAGCTGCTCCGGTGGTTTTTGACAGCGCCGGGAAATACGGCGCCGGACTGGCCCTCGAAAAGCTCGGAGAATGTCTCGAAAAACTGAATATTGCACCCGAAAATGTGATTATCAGCAATAAACTGGGCTGGAAAAGCACTCCATTGCTGACTCCGGAACCTACTTTTGAGCAGGGCGTGTGGATGGATTTGAAAAACGATGCCGTTCAGGACATAAGCTATCAGGGCATTTTGAACTGTTACGAACAGGGAAATACATTGCTCGGAGGAAAATACTTCCCTCAATTGGCTTCTGTTCACGATCCGGATGAGTATTTAAATGCAGCCACATCGTGGGAGGACAGAGACCATCGCTTTGCCAATATCGTTGAAGCTTATAAAGCATTAGTATTTTTGAAAGCATCGGGCAAGGTAAAAGCCATTGGCGTGGGCGCTAAAAACTGGAAGATAATACAAGAAATATCTAAAGAAGTAGAGCTGGACTGGGTAATGTTTGCCAATAGCATGACGATTATGCATCACCCTAAGGACTTGCTTGACTTTATGCAATCGCTTCACAACAAGCATATAAGCATTGTTAATTCAGCTGTTTTCCATGCCGGTTTCCTGATTGGCGGTCAGTTTTTCGACTATCGCCTTATTCAACCCGATACAGAAGAAAACAAAGCCATTTTCAGGTGGCGCGAGGACTTTTTTGCTCTGTGCGCCAAACATGGCATTTCGCCGGCAGTGGCCTGTGTAAGCTTTGCCACTACGGCGCCGGGGGTTGTAAGTATTGCTTTGAATACATCGAAACCTTCGCATATCAAAAGCAATGTGGCATCGGTGGTAACTAAAGTGCCGGCAGCGTTTTGGGCTGAAATGAAAGCAAATGGACTGATAGCAAACGATTATCCTTTTTTGTAACTAATAAAATCTACTATACTTATGAAACACAAACTAACGACAAAAGAATATCTTGTTCCTTTTATTCTTATTTCATCCTTGTTCTTTCTATGGGGAAGTGCGCATGGCATGCTCGATGTGCTGAATGCCCATTTTCAATCGGTTTTAAAAATTTCGAAAGCCGAGTCGGGATTGATACAGTTTTCAGTGTATATGGCCTATTTTACTATGGCGCTTCCTGCAGGCTATTTTATGCGCCGCTACGGCTACAAAAGGGGAATCATTATGGGATTGTTGCTGTTTTCGGCAGGTGCTTTTCTGATTGTTCCGGCATCGATTAATGCATCATACGCTTTATTCCTTATTGGCTTGTTTATTCTTGGTTGCGGTTTGGCAACGCTCGAAACAGCAGCGAATCCATATACAACTAAACTTGGAGATAAGGAGTCGGCCGAAAGACGAATTAATTTCTCACAATCATTCAACGGTTTGGCCTGGATTTTCGGTCCAATTTTCGCAACCTTCTTTATTCTTGGAGGGGAAGAAGGAAATGTTTCTGCAGGATTGGATTCCATGATTGCACCTTATGCGGGCATTGGAATTGTTGTGTTGATTATTGCCTTTATTTACATGTTTGTAAAATTGCCCGAAATTACGGATGAAGATATCGATAATGCGCACGGAATAAGCAGTTCGATCAAACTTGCGCCAGCAAAATCATTGTTTAAAACAAAACATTTGGTTTTGGGTGTTATTGCTCAGTTTTGCTATGTGGCCGCTCAAACGGGTGTATTTAGTTTTTTCGTCAACTTCCTTACGGCTGACGAATTAGGTTTGGACATTACCAAAACTACTGCAGGCTATTTGCTCGGCTTAGGCGGTATGTCCTTGTTCTTTGTAGGACGTTTGTCGGGTAGTTGGTTAATGAGCTATTATTCGCCATCTAAACTATTGGCTATTTATGCCTTGATGTGTGTCCTGTTGCTTCCTGTTGTGAGTGGCGGGTTTGGAATGGTTTCGGTGGTGGCTTTGTGTCTGATATTTTTCTTTATGTCTATCATGTTCCCTACAATATTTGCTTTGGCCATCAAAGACCTTGGACCACAAACCAAAAAAGGTTCTTCGTACCTGATCATGTCTATTGTTGGTGGAGCTATTTTTCCTATGCTAATGGGTTGGGTGGCCGATATTTCTTCCATGTCGGTTGGCTTCCTTGTGCCAATACCTTTGTTTGCCTTTATTTTATATTATGCCCTCAAAGGACATAAAGTTCAAGCTTAATATTATGAATATGGAATACAGTGAAACAACAAATTATACATCGTTCAAACGCTATTGCAAAACGCTGGATCTGCGCGATGATGCCGACCTGATAGCTGCCTATAAACTGGCGCATGCGAAGGAAAATACCTGGCCGGAGATTAACCGGGGAATGCAGGAAGTTGGCATTCTGGACATGGAAATATACATCTGTGGCACAAAACTGTTTATGATTATGGATACAGTGCCTGATTTTAATCACGACGAGGCCATGAAAGTACTTGCAACCAAACCCCGCCAAAGCGAATGGGAAAAACGTATGGCACGTTTTCAAAACACTTCGGAGAATGCTACTGCCGACGAGAAGTGGCAATTGATGGAACGAATATACAAACTTGATTAGAAATGAAGATAGACAGTCATCAACACTACTGGCACTTCAACACGGCAGACTATGGGTGGATGGGTGATAACATGTCGGTGATTAAACGCGACTTTTTACCTACCGACCTGCTTCCGGAACTTAAAAGCATCGGCTTTGATGGTTCGGTAGCGGTACAAGCCCGTCAGTCGCTCGAAGAAACCAACTGGTTGCTGCAACTTGCCGACGAGCATCCGCACATTAAAGGCGTGGTAGGTTGGGTCGATTTGCAATCGGAACAAGCCGAAGTGCAAATTGCTGCTTTTGCCCAACACCCCAAAGCAGTAGGCGTGCGTCATGTTATTCACGACGAAGAAGATATTGATTTTATGCTTCGCCCTGCGTTTATTCGTGGAGTGCAACTGCTCGAGAAATACAATCTGGCCTATGACATTTTGATTTTTCCAAAGCATTTGCCCAATACCATCGAATTTGTAAAACAATTTTCGGAGCAACAGATTTTTATTATCGATCATATTGCCAAGCCTTTGATCAAAGACGATATTGTTTCGCCCTGGAAAGAAGATATAGCAGCGCTGGCTCAGTTCCCTAATGTGTATTGCAAAGTATCGGGCATGGTGACCGAAGCCGACTGGAATACATGGACTCCTGAAAATATACGACCTTATCTGGATATTGTTTTCGAAGCTTTTGGTCCCGAACGAATATTGATTGGTTCCGACTGGCCGGTATGTTTGGTAGCCGGAAAATATAGCGAAGTAATGCAGGTGGTTATCGACTATATTTCAAACTTTACGGAAAAAGAACAAGCCCTGATGTTGGGCGGGAATGCCGCAAAAGCGTATAGAATAAAATAGTTATTTCCCGTATGGGATAAATAAAGAAAAATGTGAATGTCCGTTCGTCTGAGACTTCGGCGTGAGCTCAGTCGAACGCTCACGCCGAAGCCTACGGACAATAAAAAGATTACAATTGCGCCCTTTTTGCAAACGAATAATAGGCATTTTGGCCTATTTTTAAATTAGCACATTATATTATATATGAAAGCTGTACAAATAACCGAACCCGGCAAAGTGTCGTTGGTTCAACTGGAAAAACCGGGCATTAGTGCCGACGAAGTATTGGTAAAAATACATTATGTAGGATACTGCGGTTCCGATTTAAATACCTTTTTGGGTAAAAACCCCATGGTAAAACTACCCGTTATTCCGGGGCACGAAATTGGTGCTTCTATCGAAGCCGTTGGTGAGAATGTTCCTGAGCACCTTCAACCGGGGATGGCATGTACAATTAATCCTTATACTGCTTGCGGTAAATGCCCATCGTGCCGAAACGGTCGCCCTAACGCCTGTCAGTTCAACCAAACCTTTGGGGTGCAACGTCACGGTGCTATGAGCGAATACGTGGCTGTGCCCTGGGCAAAAGTATTAGCCGATACCGCCATTACTCCCCGCGACTTTGCGTTGGTAGAACCTATGAGTGTAGGTTTCCATGCCGTTTCGCGCGGACAGGTAACCGATCTGGACATCGTAATGGTGATTGGTTGTGGAATGATAGGCGTGGGGGCTATTGTGCGTGCTGCATTGCGCGGAGCAAAAGTGATAGCAGTAGATATGGACGATACCAAACTGGCGTTGGCCAAACGCCTTGGGGCAGCACATACAATCAATTCCAAAACAGAGAACTTAAGCGATAAGCTAAAAGAATATACTAACGGATATGGCCCTGATGTAGTTATCGAAGCTGTGGGAGCACCACAAACCTACATTACCGCCATCAACGAAGTAGCATTTACAGGGAGAGTGGTTTGTATCGGTTACGCCAAAACAGAAATTGCCTTCGAAACCAAATACTTTGTGCAAAAGGAGCTCGACATCCGCGGTTCCCGCAATGCCATGCCCGAAGATTTCCGTGCCGTAATGGAATATATGAAACGTGGAAATTGCCCCGTGGACGAATTCATTAGCGCCATTTATACTCCCGAAGAAGCACAGCAAGCACTGGAGTTTTGGGCGAAAGATCCCGCCAAAGTGTTCCGCATCTTTATTAAGTTTGCCGAATAAGAATCATCGCATCTTTGCTTGTGAAATTTAAATTCCGGAAGCAAACAAGTACTGATTGCCACACAGAATTACCGCCAATACCGAGCCCTAAAAAGGTTGGGTATTGGCGTTTATTCATCTCAGCCGGTTGGTATTTGGTTTGTAGAGTTCCTCAAAAATATATATCTTTGCCAATAAAATCAGATGCGTTTTAAACGTTTGACAATCACGTTTTTTATTCGAATATATTTTCAATTCACATAAAGATAAATCAACATAATTAATAAGAAAATACAATGGCCGACGATAAGAAAGTTATTTTTTCGATGGTGGGAGTGAGTAAGACTTTTCCTCCTCAAAAAAAAGTATTGAACAACATTTACCTTTCGTTTTTTTACGGAGCTAAAATCGGTATTATCGGTTTAAATGGCTCGGGTAAATCTACTTTGCTGAAAATCATTGCAGGAGTGGAAAAGAGCTTCGATGGCGAAGTTGTTTTTTCGCCGGGATATTCGGTGGGATATCTGGAGCAGGATCCGAAACTTGACCCCGCAAAAACAGTAAAAGAAATAGTGCAGGAAGGCGTGCAGGAAATTGTGGATATGATAGCCGAATACGATCGGATCAACGAGCAATTTGCCGAGCCGGATGCCGATTTTGATAAACTCATTGCCCGTCAGGGCGAATTACAGGAATTGCTGGACCATGCCGATGCCTGGAACCTCGACAATAAACTGGAACGGGCGATGGATGCGCTGCGTTGTCCGCCCGAAGATTGGTTGTGCGAAAATCTTTCGGGAGGTGAAAAGCGCCGCGTCGCTTTGTGTCGCTTGTTGTTGCGCAACCCTGATATTTTGTTGCTCGACGAACCTACCAACCACCTCGATGCCGAATCGGTGGAATGGTTGGAACATCACTTGCAGCAATATGCAGGAACTGTAATTGCCATTACGCACGACCGTTACTTTTTGGACAATGTGTCGGGTTGGATTCTTGAACTCGATCGTGGCGAAGGTATTCCATGGAAAGGAAATTACACTTCGTGGTTGGAACAAAAAACGGCCCGCATGTCGTTGGAAGAAAAGACAGCCAGCAAACGCCGTAAAACGCTTGAACGTGAGTTGGAATGGGTACGCATGGCGCCCAAAGCCCGTCATGCCAAAGGGAAAGCGCGTCTCGATGCTTATGATAAACTGATCAACGAAGATGAACGCGAGAAAGAAGAAAAGCTCGAACTTTTCATCCCCAACGGTCCTCGCCTTGGCAATAAGGTGGTGGAAGCCGTAGGCGTTTCGAAAGCTTATGGCGATAAACTGCTCTTTGATAAACTGAACTTTATGCTGCCACCCAACGGTATTGTGGGGATTATCGGACCGAATGGCGCCGGTAAAACTACCCTTTTCCGCATGATGATGGGCATGGAGACTGCCGATAAAGGTACATTCGAAGTGGGTGAAACTGTTAAGATTGGTTATGTGGATCAAAGTCATGCCGATATCGACCCGGCCAAAACCGTTTATCAGGTTATTTCGGGCGGCACTGAGTTTATCCGCGTAGGAGGGAAGGAAATCAATGCCCGCGCTTATCTTTCGCGCTTCAACTTTGCCGGTGGCGATCAGGAAAAACTTTGCGGTGTGCTTTCGGGGGGTGAACGTAACCGCCTGCATTTGGCGCTTACACTTAAGTCCGAAGCCAACGTACTTTTGCTCGATGAGCCTACCAACGATATCGACGTAAATACTTTGCGTGCTTTGGAGGAAGGACTCGAAGGATTTGCCGGATGCGCCGTTGTCATTAGTCACGACCGCTGGTTCCTCGACCGTATTTGTACGCACATCATTGCTTTCGAAGGCAATTCCGAAGTGTTTGTGTTCGAAGGTTCGTACTCCGAATACGAAGAAAACAAAAAAATGCGCCTTGGCGACGAAGGACCAAAACGCATACGTTATAAAAAACTGATGGTATAATAACTGTCTACAGTCACCAGTCTCCGGTCTACAGTCGTTTTGAGTGTAGGCCGGAGATTGTTGTTTTAAGAAGGTATTGTTATCGGATCTTCGGTCTGAACATCCTTCCCTTCATGCCTGCGTGTTTGGCGGGCTTTCAGCTGAGTTTTATAATAGGAAATCAGTTCGTTAATTTCGTTGGCCGGAGTTTGGTAATCAGGTTCGTCGTATTCTGTGCTGCAAAATTCGAAAGCATTGAAAAATGCAATCAGGGCTTTGTCGGTTTCAGTACGTATTTTGCGGGTATCTACCACTTCAATGGCTGCATTTTCCTCAGTTCGTTGCAAAAATAAGCTTTTAAACTGTGTATTTACAGTGCGTAACTGATCAAACAAAATAACCAGATTCAACGCCGTAGCGGCAGCCCGAACTTCGGTATTAGCGTCATAGTCGGCCAGCAAATCATCGAATCGTTCGGAATTTGAGTTGTAATTCGATTCGCCAAGATCGCGTCCGTGTTTATCCAAAAAACGATTCAATACGGCTACATGCTGGGCCAACCCGGGTATGCTCAGTTTCCCAAAAGTTTTTATCTGATTGATGGTAGATTTGATCAATGTCCTGCGTTCGTTGTTCAAATCGGATAGCTGATTGGAGATAGCGCTGCCTGATTCCTGAGCTTTAATTTTAGCAATTTCGGGCATAAAAGCGGTGAGCCGTTCAAATGCTTTTTTCAGATGCAATGTTTCTGGTTGGTACTTTGAAAAAATAGTTACCAATTGACTTACGAATAGACTGTACTCGCTGTTCCACAGATGATTTAATTGTAAACGGAAAATGGTGACTTTCATAAAATTTAAATTTAAAATGTTGATATTTGGAAATAATTATTGCAAATTTATAAACAATAATTTAAATAATTATCTGAGAATAAAAATATTTTGTAGCTGATATTCATTTGTTTTGAGGGAAAAAATATAAACATTGAAGCAAACCGGATAAACAAGGGGCTTGCGTTATTAACGCAACCACCAATTTTTTTTCCGGCGAGCTTGCGTTATTAACGCAAGGGCAAAATCAGTTCAGGGGGAGCTTGCGTGGATAACGCAAACGGGAATTTATTTTTCGGCGACCTTGCGTTACTGACGATAGGCTCTTTTTATTTGTTTTCAGGCTTGCGTTAACTGCGCAAGGTTGAATCTGTTTTCAGGGAGGGTTGCGTTAGTAACGCAAGGGAGAAAATAAATGAAGGATTTGAGAAGTAGATGCCGTTGAGGGAGAAAGTACAGTTTTCGGTCCCCAGTCAAAAGACCGGGGACTGGTGACTGGCGACCGTTGTCTGTATATTACATTTTCCCTGTCGAATTGAAATAAGGCGAAAGAATGTCCTCGTAGTTGTAGTAGCCTTTTCCTTTGTTGATAAGATTGTGAGCCGCAAAAAGCACACCCGTACCGAAAGCTTCCCTCGAAATGGATTCGTGTACAAGGCGGACGGTTTGGTAGGGGAACCCGAAAATGATTTCGTGCTTGCCCACTATTCCACCGGCTCTGATGGAGTTGATTTTTGATGATTTTAACTCGAGCGCTTCTGCTATTTTCACCGCTGTGCCCGAAACGCCCTGCTTTTGTTTGAAATGTTCCTCTATCACTTCGATATCCACATAAGGAGCTATCTTTTTGAGTGATTTCGAGGCTAATAATAAAAAGTTAACACCTAAAGTGATGTTGGGCGACCAGAAAACGGTGGTTTCTTTGGCCAATTTCTTCAAAAATGCTATATCTTCCTTTTGATAGTGCGAAATGGCGGAAATAATCTTCACGCCTCTCGAAGCTGCCGCTTTGCCATAGCTGTAAATTCCTGTAGACGAAGAAAAATCTATTATAAAATCGACAGCGTGCATATCAAGTAGTTCGTCGATAGTAATGTGTTCCGACGAGAATATCCTGCCGTTTTCGTCCGATTCGATGCCTAAAAATTCGGCAATCGATCTATTTTCGAGCAGTGTTTTTCGGCGGTAAACCCATTCGAGCGAAAATTCCTTGTTTTCGAGAATGGCTGCTGCCACTGCCTTGCCTGTTCTGCCGAAGCCAATAAGTCCGATTTTCATCTGTTTATAAATTTTTTTTAATTGTCAGATGGAACTGGCACATAAACATCTCTTTGTATGTCAAAGTTTGTTTGTCGTGCTCGTTTCATGTGTAGTTTCTTTTATGTGAATAAAAATGACAGTGCACCCGACAAAACTGAAAGATGCATTTCTTTGTTGCTGAATGCCGGAGTGTAAAAGGAAATGAGCCATTTATCCCGGCATTGGACTGATAAAAGTAAGAGCCGATAAGCGCTGTACTTCATTTAAAGGATGAGACAACCATCAAAAAAAGATTTTCTTTCGGCTTTTCAAACTATTGAAAATAAGTCGGAAAGTGAATCGGTGTTGCCTTACATAGGGTCTGTTCGTTACCTTAAAGCATTTGGCTTTTCAGGCGTATTGGCGAATGTACAAAAATAAATCAATTGATCCTGTGATTGTTCCGAAAAATTAATATTTTTTTAATCTCGGCAGGTATGCAAAACAAAAGGAGGGAAAACAAAAAAACTCCGAAAGTCAGGCCGACTTCCGGAGTTTTTTGTGAGTGCTGTAAAGCGAGTGGATTACAACATAAATTTCTGTGCTTTTTTGCCAATGCGTACAACGTAAAGTCCTTTCGACAAGTTGTCAAGGCTTACTTTTCCGTCTTCGAGTGTCGAAGTCTGTACCTTGCTACCCAATGCTGAGTAAATTTCAACTTTCGAACCTTCAACAGCATTTTTAATCATTAGGTTTTTACCTGAAACAAAAGCGCTTAATTCATTAGATGAAGAAGGATTTGAAGTGCCTGTTGTTGAAAACAATGCTGCCCATGAAGTTGCAATACGTATACCGTCAACAACTACATTTTGATTAGGCACTCCAGATGTTTGACCTTGTCTTAAAGCAATACTACCTAAGTTGGTTGGAGTTGAAGCAGCAGGACCTTTAACTTCAGTAAATGTTGCTTGAGTTGTAGTGGGCTCAGTATTGGAAACTGCAGTTAAAATATAAAGAGAGTTTAATTTTGTTGCAAAGTCATATTTTATCACTACATTGTAGGTAGTTCCAATAGTAATTGGAGAGTAGTTTGTAGGAGCGCTGTCACCAAGTCCTAAACCATTCCCTGTTGCATTAATCCAAACTCTTGAAAAAAATGTTGTTCCAATAGTTGAAGGTCCAAAATGTAAAAAATAAGTGGCAGCAGCACCAGTACCAACCGACTTAAATAAGAAAGAAGCGTAAGTTGTTCCAGAAGTTTGTGCTGCAAAAGTCTTATTTTGGTCAGCAAATTTTCCATTAACTGCAGCTGCACCTCCAATACCAGAACCTGGATAACTTTGTAGAGTTAATCCTTCAACAACAAGTATTGAATCTGGATTTGCACCTGAACCGCCATGGATAGCCCAACCTGCTGCTTTAATGCCACTTCCAATTGTATAATTAAAATCTTCAGTTAATAGAAGTTGTGCTTGTGCGAACACCACACAAACGATAAAAGATAATAAAAGGGTAATTTTCTTCATGTTGAATAATTTTTAATGTGAATACTCTATAATAGTTTGTTTATGAAACAAAGGTAATGTATATTTATTACAAAAGCAATACAAAATTAATTTAAGAATACTATTTTTTTGACGAATCGTATGCCTTTTTTCATTGAATATAACAAATGGCAGCAGGCTAAGTTTATAATTCCGATTAAAAAACGGTGAATGTATTTGTTTTACTTTATTTTTTTGTTTTACTAACGCCCTTTTGAGGGGACGAGTACAGTGGAGGGGTTTTGGGGATAAAAAAATGTGTGATTTTCAGCATTTTTTGATTAACTTTGCAGCTCTTTTAAAATTGTAATGAATGGCAGATATTAAAGCCCCTGAATATATCTTTGAAACAAGTTGGGAGGTTTGCAATATGGTGGGCGGTATCTACACGGTGCTTTCTACCCGTGCTGCAACCCTGCAACAACAACTTAAGGACAAACTCATTTTTATCGGACCCGATGTGTGGAACGATCAACCGAATCCGTATTTCATAGAAGATAAAACACTTTATACCGATTGGAAACAGTTTACAGCTCGCGAGTATCAGCTCGATATCCGTGTAGGCCGTTGGGCAGTGCCCGGAAATCCTATTGCCGTACTCGTCGACTTTAGTCCTTTGATGATAAAAAAGAATGAGATTTATGGTCATGTATGGAGTCAGGTAGGTGTTAATTCGATGCCTGCATATGGCGACTACGACGAATCGTCGATGTTCGGTTATGCTACCGGTATGATCATCGAGAGTTATTATCGGTTCTTCGATCTAAAGGCTACACAAAATGTTATTGCTCATTTTAATGAATGGATGACTACTTTCGGCGCTTTTTACGTGAAGGAACATCTTCCCGCCGTTGCTACAGTTTTTACAACACATGCCACTTCTATTGGTCGCTCTATCGCCGGAAATCATAAACCTTTGTACGATTATATGCAGGAATATGATGGTGATCAGATGGCCTATGAACTCAATATGGTGTCCAAACATTCCACCGAGAAAATTGCGGCGCATGTGGTGGATTGTTTTACTACGGTGAGCGATATAACCGCCATTGAATGTGAGCAATTGCTCAATCGGAAACCCGATGTGGTGACGCCCAATGGATTTGAGGATGATTTTGTGCCTCAGGGAAAGGTTTTTGCGACAAAACGTATGGAAGCGCGTCAATCGCTTCGGAAGGTGACCGAAACTTTGCTGGGTTACAGCCTTGACAATGATGCACTTTTTGTAAGTACTGCCGGTCGTTATGAATATAAAAACAAAGGTATTGACACCTTTATTGAATCGCTCAAACATCTGTACGATTTCGGTGATATGAAGCGTCAGGTGGTTGCTTTTATTATGGTGCCTGCCTGGGTGAAAAGTGCCCGTACAGATTTGGCCTACAGTCTCAAACATCCTGAATCGAAACTTTATTCGTACAATCGGATCAGCACTCACGAACTGCACGACTTTTATAACGACAATGTAATGAGCGCTCTGAACTGGTTTCATTTTCATAATCAACCTGAAGAAAGAGTGAAAGTGATATTTGTTCCTTCGTACCTGAATGGCACCGATGGAATTTTTAATAAAAGTTATTACGATTTGCTGATCGGCATGGATTTAACCGTGTTTCCATCTTATTACGAACCGTGGGGATACACACCGCTCGAAAGTGTTGCATTTTCGGTACCTACCATTACTACCAATCTTTCGGGTTTCGGACAGTGGGCATCGGTAGGGCCACAGGGCATCGAAACCGGTGTGGGAGTGATTCAACGCTCGGACTATAATGGATACGAGGTGGCTATTCATATTGCGCAAATGATCTATGCGTTTTCGAGCTGCGACGAAAACGAAATAACAACCATTCGAAATAAAGCTGCTATAATTGCCGAAAAGGCTTTGTGGAAGCATTTCATTCAATATTATGACAGGGCTTATGACATTGCTCTGACTAATAAAGCTAAAAGATTACCTTAATATCTGATATTCAGTTGTAACCATATGCCGAAATTCGTTTCGGCAGGTTAAGTGCAAACGTTTGAAATTTTAAAACTCATGATAGGCAGTGCTTTATCCTGTTTTTTTGAAGTTTTATAGTATTTTTGTGCTACAATATCTAATAAAATAATGTTTAAAGTATTAGTATTCAATTAAAGTATAAGTTTATGAAAATTAAGGTTAACAATGTAAACGAACCAAACTGGAAGGTAATGAACGTAAAGTCGAACTTACCCGGAAGTTTAAAGAAATTAGATGAAATTGCTCAAAACCTATGGTGGGTTTGGAACAGTGAAGCAAAAAATATGTTTCGTACCATTGATGCACAGGCATGGATAGAAGCCAATTCTAATCCGGTTCAATTGCTCAATATATTAAGTTACGAAAAACTTGTTTCGCTCGGAAATGATGCTGAATTTATAGCAAAACTAAATAAAATTTATGCCGATTTCGAGGCGTATATCAATACTCCACTCCGAAAAGATAAACCATCGGTGGCTTATTTCAGTATGGAATACGGACTTACCGAAGTGTTGAAGATTTATTCGGGTGGTTTAGGTGTGCTGGCCGGCGATTATTTGAAGGAAGCCAGCGATTGTGCCATTGATATGACGGCGATCGGTTTCTTGTATCGTTATGGTTATTTTACACAAACACTTTCGGTGGACGGACAACAAATTCCGGTGTACGAAGCTCAGAATTTCAATAATTTACCTATCAAGCAGGTAAAAGATGCCTACGATCAGCCTTTAGTGGTCGAAGTTCCTTATCCTGATCGTATTGTATATGCATATCTTTGGAAAGTATCGGTAGGTCGCATTGCACTTTATCTGCTCGATACCGATAATGAAATGAACAGCGAATTCGATCGTCCTATTACACACCAATTATATGGTGGCGATTGGGAAAATCGTATGAAACAAGAAATTATGTTGGGTATCGGAGGTATTCATGCTCTCAATAAATTAGGTATCGAAAAACAGGTATATCATTGCAACGAAGGACATGCAGCCCTGATCAATGTGCAGCGATTGGTGGATTTGATCGCTAAAGGACTTACTTACGCTCAGGCTTTGGAAGTGGTGCGTTCTACATCACTTTATACGGTACACACTCCTGTGCCTGCCGGTCACGACAGCTTTACCGAAGAACTTTTTGGTAAATACATGAGCGATTATCCTTCGAAACTTCAGTTGAGCTGGGATGAATTCATTGACATGGGACGCGAGCATCCCGGCGATCATAACGAAAAATTCAGCATGAGCGTTTTTGCTTGTAATACTTGCCAGGAAGTAAATGGGGTGAGCTGGTTGCATGGCAAAGTTTCGCAGGAAATGTTTAATCCTATTTGGAAAGGCTATTTTGCTGAAGAACTGCATGTTAATTATGTGACCAATGGCGTTCACCTGCCTACCTGGACTGCTTCGGAATGGAAAGCGGTGTATGAAAAGTATTTTACAAAAGATTTTTACAACGATCAGTCGAACCTGAAAATATGGCAAAAAGTGTACGATATCCCCGATCAGGAAATATGGGATACACGTATGCATATGAAAAAACGCCTTGTGAACTTTATTCGTGCCCAGTTTAGCGAAAACTGGTTGAAAAATCAGGGTGATCCTTCGCGCATTGTGTCTATTATCGAATCCATTAATCCCAATGCTTTGATCATCGGGTTCGGTCGCCGTTTTGCAACCTATAAACGTGCTCACCTCTTGTTTACCGATCTTGAACGTTTGGAACGCATTGTAAATGATCCTGTTCGTCCTGTACAGTTTCTGTATACCGGAAAAGCGCATCCTGCCGATGGTGGTGGTCAGGGACTGATCAAACGTATCATCGAAATTTCGCGCATGCCGCAGTTCCTCGGAAAAGTAATTTTCCTCGAAAATTACGATATGCGTCTTGCTAAACGCCTGATTTCTGGTGTAGATATATGGCTGAATACGCCAACCCGTCCGTTGGAAGCTTCAGGAACTTCGGGCGAAAAAGCGCAGATGAACGGAGTGTTGAATTTCTCGGTACTCGATGGATGGTGGCTCGAAGGCTATGTGAAAGGCGCCGGATGGGCATTGACCGAAAAACGTACCTACGAAAATCAGGAACATCAGGACCAGCTGGATGCGGCTACGATTTACAGTATCCTCGAAAATGAAATTATTCCGTTGTACTTCAAAAAAGGTGAACACGGTTATTCTCCGGAATGGATTCAGTTTATCAAAAATTCTATCGCTCAGATTACGCCACGTTACACTACCAAACGTATGATCGACGATTATATCGAAAAATTCTACACTAAACTGGCTTCGCGTTCGGCTGTTTTAAAAGAGAATAACTTTGAAAAGGCAAAAGAAATTGCAGCATGGAAAGAAACAATGGCGCAAGGCTGGGATGCTATTGAAGTGATAAGTGCTAATTTCCCCGAAAATCTGATTCATAATCCGCAAGTGGGCGAAGACTATCAGCTAGATGTAGTGCTCGATGTTCAAGATTTGAAATTTAAAGGAGTAGGCGTAGAGATGGTAGTGACACGCTCGGGTGAAAATAACAAAGATGTATTGTATGATGTGGAGGAATTGCAACTTGTGAAATCAGAAGGGACAAAACTTTATTTCAACATCGATTATCAAATGAATAGGGCAGGTTCGTTTAAATATGCATTCCGCATGTTTCCTAAAAACGAAGATTTGCCACACCGTATGGATTTTTGCTTTGTACGCTGGATTTAAAACCAATTATAATGAATATAAAAAAACCGGAAACACAGTTTCCGGTTTTTTTATGCTTTATCCAATTGAAGTCAATTAAACGAAGATTATAATAAAAAACGCAAACCGATTTGTCAGTTCGACTGGTCGGCTTGCAAAAAACAAACAGATTTTTTATTTATATCCTTGTTCGTGCACGCTGGATACCGAACGTCCCGAAGGATCGTTCAGATTTTTGAATGCCGCATCCCACTCCAATGCGATAGGCGTACTACAGGCTACAGAGGGTACTGAAGGCACACATTTAGAGGCAGCTTCGGACGGGAAGAAATCGGTAAAAATGGTACGATAGTAATACTCTTCTTTGTTCATCGGAGGATTGACAGGGAAAGTATCATTTACTTTTTCCATTTGTTCGTCAGTCACCAGTTGACTTGTCATTTCGCGCAGAGTGTCAATCCAGTTGTAACCTACGCCGTCCGAAAATTGTTCCTTTTGTCGCCAGGTGACGCTTTCGGGAAGATAATCTTCGAAAGCTTTGCGGAGTATCCATTTTTCCATTTTTCCGTTTCCGGCCATTTTATCTTTCGGATTTAAGCGCATGGCCACATCCATAAATTCTTTGTCGAGGAACGGAACACGTCCTTCTACGCCCCAGGATGCTAATGATTTGTTGGCACGCAGGCAATCGTAAAGATGAAGTTTATCAAGTTTTCTGACAGTTTCTTTGTGGAATTCTTCAGCATTAGGCGCTTTGTGAAAATAAAGGTATCCTCCAAATATTTCGTCTGCACCTTCGCCGGATAATACCATTTTCACACCCATCGATTTGATAACGCGTGCCAGCAAATACATGGGCGTACTGGCACGAATGGTGGTAACATCGTAAGTTTCGACATGATAAATCACATCGCGTATTGCATCGAGACCTTCCTGTACCGTGAAATTTATTTCGTGATGGATGGTTCCGATATGATCGGCCACCTTGCGTGCGGCAGCAAGATCGGGAGAGCCCACAAGTCCTACCGCAAAAGAGTGAAGTTGAGGCCACCAGGCATCCTGAATATTACCCGATTCAATGCGTTTTGATGCATACTTCTTGGCAATTGCCGAAATAATGGAGGAATCGAGTCCACCCGAAAGTAATACGCCATAAGGCACATCGGTCATCAACTGACGCTCCACAGCTGCTTCGAGGGCAGCACGAAGTTCGTCAATATCCGATGTGTTGTTTTTTACAGTTTCGTAACTCATCCACTCCCGCAAATACCATTGTGTTGGTTTGCCGTCGGGGCTATAGTAAAACTGACCCGGTAAAAACTCCTCTATTTCGGTACAATAACCTTCGAGTGCTTTCAGTTCTGAAGCCACATAATAAGTTCCTTGCTTGTCCCAACCCTGATAAAGCGGAATGATACCGATATGATCGCGACCAATCATGAAAACATCATTTTCGATATCATACAGAGCAAATGCAAAAATACCGTTCAGATCTTCGAGAAAGTCAGGCCCTTTTTCGCGATACAAAGCGAGGATGACTTCACAATCGGATTTTGTAAGAAACTCATATTTACCTTCGAATTCTTTTCGAATTTCCTGATGATTGTAAATTTCGCCATTGACAGCCAGCACGAGTTTTCCGTCCTTGCTGAACAAAGGTTGTTTTCCCGATTCAGGATCGACAATTGACAACCGCTCGTGAGCAAGAATGGCTTTGTCGTTCGAGAAAATCCCGGACCAATCCGGCCCACGATGACGAATTTTCTTGGACATTTTAAGTACCTGAGGACGTAATTCCTGAACAGGTTGTTTTATATTAAATGAACATACTATTCCACACATAATATTTAATTTTTAAGGTTTTTTTTATAAAGATTTATGAATATCTTCGGCAACTTTGCGCCCCAATGCAATGGCACGAACCACAAGACTTGCGCCGATAGCGGCATCACCGGTAGCAAACACTTTGGCTACCGAACTTTTGCTTTGTGCATCGACAGCCACATTGCCACGTCCGTCGAATTTAACACCCAGTTCGGTAAGTAGTCCTTCCTGTACTGGATGAACAAATCCCAAGGCTAGAAATACCAAATCGGCTTTGATGGTTTCTGTTTTTCCGGTAGGTTGCATGTTGAAGCGTCCGGTTTCGTCTTTTTTCCATTCTACTTCTTCCACAAGTACTTCGGTGACTTTTCCGTTTTTACCATTAAATTGTTTGGTGTTCAGACTCCATTTACGGGTACAACCTTCCATGTGCGAACTCGACGTTTTCAGAATTGTAGGATAATAAGGCCACGGCGTGTCGGGATTTTTGCCTACCGGAGGTTGGGGGAGTATCTCAATCTGAGTTACTTTCACTGCTCCCTGACGAATGGATGTTCCAACACAATCGGACCCTGTGTCGCCACCACCAATCACCAGTACATGTTTGTTTTTTGCATTTATTATTTTATCGGCCGGAACGTTTTCGCCCATAATCAACTGATTTTGTTGACTTAAAAATTCCATTGCAAAGTGAATCCCTTTCAGGTCACGTCCTTCGGGCTGAATATCGCGCGGATGTCCTGCACCAATTGCAATACAAACAGCATCGAAGCTTTTCATGACTTCTTCTCCAGAAATATCTTTACCTACTTCGCAATTGGGTTTAAATTCAATTCCTTCTTCGAGTAATTGATTTAAACGGCGATCGATCACGTTTTTATTGAGTTTGAAATTAGGAATTCCATAACGCATTAAACCGCCAAGGCTGTTGTCTTTTTCGAAAATGGTTACACTATGGCCTTTACGGTTGAGCTGTTGAGCTGCTGCCAGTCCGGCTGGCCCTGAACCAACGACGGCCACTTTTTTACCGGTACGAGTTTTGGGTGGATGTGCCACAATCATACCTTCGGTAAAAGCAACTTCGGTGACTGCCGCTTCGTTTTCGCGAATGGTGACAGGCGCCTCGTGCAAAGCCAGTACGCATGACTTTTCGCAGGGAGCCGGGCATATACGTCCCGTAAAATCCGGAAAGTTATTTGTTTCGTGGAGAGATTCAACACCTTCTTTCCATTTCCCTTTGTAAATCAAATCCTGCCATTCGGGCATTTTATTGCCCAACGGACATGCCCAATGGCAAAATGGTATGCCACAATCCATACAGCGCGATGCTTGTAACTTGCGGTCTTCGCGATTTAATGTCTGTTCTACTTCGCCAAAATCGTAAATGCGTTCGCTTACAGGTCGGTATCCTGCTTCTTTACGGGCTATTGTTATAAATGCTTTAGGATTTCCCATATTATTGAAGCCCCTCTGAGTGCCCCTGAAAGGTGAAGCTCTTTGGTTAGCCTATTAATTGTTTGTATTTTTTATACTAATTTTATTGTTTTATTTGCTGGATGAATTGATGTATAAATCAATCAACGATGCTTGTTTTTAACTGTCGGGTGATTGTTAATAATCACGTTCTACCTGTGCTATTTTTTTGTTGATCGCTTCCATCTTTTCTTCCTGCAATACTTTTTTGTATTCAATAGGAACGACTTTTATAAATTTGTCAACATAAATTTTCCAGTTGTCAAGAATATGTTTTGCTCGTTCGCTATTGGTGTACTTGTAGTGATTTTCGATCAATCCTTTCAGCTCTTTGCTGTCATGACTATCTTCAATCAACGATAATTCCACCATTTCCATGTTACAGAAGAAATCAAAATCGCCCGATTCGTCCAATACATAGGCCACGCCACCACTCATTCCGGCAGCGAAGTTACGTCCTGTTTTTCCGAGCACCACTGTGCGTCCTCCGGTCATGTATTCGCAGCAATGATCGCCGGCGCCTTCTACTACAGCTGTAGCTCCGGAATTACGAACACAGAAACGTTCGCCAACTACACCGTTGATATACATTTCTCCCGAAGTAGCTCCGTAAAGAATTGTATTTCCAGCAATTATATTTTTCTCGGGTTTAAAAGTGCTTTCTTTTGGAGCTTTCACAATGATTTTACCTCCTGAAAGTCCTTTGCCGACGTAGTCGTTGGCCTCACCGGTTAATTCGAAAAATATACCTTTGCTGAGAAAAGCGCCAAAGCTCTGACCCGCTGACCCGTTGAAATAGACTTTGATAGTATCAACCGGCAAACCTGCCTGGCCATAACGTTTGGCAATCTCGCCCGAAAGCATAGCGCCGACAGTACGGTTCGTGTTTTTGATATTGTATTTCATTTCCACCGGCATACACAAATCAAGCGCAGGTAATGATTTTTTTATCAGTTCGCGATCAAGCACTTTCTCAATTTTATGATCCTGATTTTTTACATGACGCAAAGCAACATTCGCGTTTTGAGCCGGAACGAAAAGAATTCTGGATAAATCAACTTTTTTAAACTTAGGATTTCCTTCAATCGCTTTTCGTTCAAGTAGTTCTGTATGTCCGATGATGTCATCGAGATGACGATAACCAAGCTGTGCTAGATGTTCGCGTACATCCTGAGCAATGAAATGGAAGAAATTAACCAAGTATTCATGTTTACCTGTAAAATGTTTGCGCAATACTTCATCCTGAGTGGCTACACCCACAGGGCAGGTATTCAGGTGGCATTTACGCATCATTACGCATCCAAGGATTAACAAAGCGCTGGTGGCAAATCCATATTCTTCGGCACCAAGCATGGCTGCAACTACAATATCGCGGCCTGTTTTAAGCTGACCGTCGGCCTGTAATTTGATTTGTCCACGCAGGTTATTCAACACAAGTGTTTGTTGTGTTTCGGCAAGTCCTATTTCCAGTGGAAGTCCGGCATGTTTGATTGAACTTGAAGGGCTTGCTCCGGTTCCACCTTCGGCACCGCTAATCAGTATTAAATCCGCTTTGGCTTTAGCCACACCCGCTGCAATAGTTCCCACACCTGTTTCTGAAACCAGTTTCACACTGATCACAGCAGTTGGATTGATGTTTTTAAGATCGAAAATCAACTGAGCTAAGTCCTCAATAGAATAAATATCGTGATGAGGTGGAGGTGAAATCAACGAAATGCCCGGGATAGAGTGACGAGTTTTCGCAATGATTTTATCAACTTTATGTCCCGGAAGCTGTCCTCCTTCGCCTGGTTTTGCTCCCTGCGCAATTTTAATCTGAATTTCGTCGGCATTGATCAGGTATTCGGCTGTCACACCGAAGCGGCCTGAAGCTACCTGTTTAATGGCACTTCGAGTGCTTAATCCATCTTCTCTTTTTTTGTAACGTTCCGGATCTTCACCACCTTCACCTGTATTACTGCGACCGCCGATTATGTTCATAGCCATGGCCATGGCTTCGTGTGCTTCGCGGCTGATAGAACCATATGACATGGCGCCTGTAACAAAACGTTTCATTATGTTTTCTACAGGTTCCACTTTATCGATGTCGATAGGATTGCGTTTGTATTCAATGAAATCGCGAATAAAAATCGGCGTCGCTTTTTCGTCAACAGCTTTTACGTAGTCCTTGTATTTTTGGTAATCGTTTGTTTTTGTTGCAATTTGCAAACGCGCAATTGTTTCAGGATTCCATGCATGTTCCACTCCATCAATACGGTAATTGTAAACACCCAGGTTATACAATTGCGATGGATCGGTTCCTTCTTCAGGGAAAAATGCTTCTTTATGAGGCCTGATCACTTCGTTGGCAACGTCTTCAATGTCGATGCCACCAATAGCCGACGAAATGCCTTTGAAGTATTTATCCAAAAACAGGGACGAAATACCAATAGCTTCGAAAATATGAGCGCCTCGATAACTGCGAAGCGTTGAATTACCCATTTTAGAGAGCACTTTAAGCAATCCTTTGTTAATGGCTTTGATATAATGTTTTTTGGCGGTATCCAAATCCATGTTGATATCACCTGATTTGATTTTTTCGTTGATAATGGCAAAAATCATATAGGGATTTACGGCATTGGCTCCAAATCCAAATAAAAGGGCAAAATGCATAACTTCACGCGGTTCAGCCGATTCAACTACAATATCAATCTGCATTCTTTTTCTTTTCTGAACAAGATAGAGATGAACAGCCGAAACTGCCAGCAGCGAAGGAATAGGAGCATGGGTGGCATCAACGCCACGGTCGCTGAGTACTATGTAGTTTTTACCATCGTCAACTGCTTTTTCCACCGAAAGGCAAAGTTCCTGAATGGACAATTCGAGTCCTTTAGTTCCCTTTCTAGGGTCGAAAAGCATTGGTAACGAAATGGTAGAGAATCCTTTGTATTGTAGATTGCTCAGAATGTCAAACTGAGAGTTCGTCAGTACCGGACTTTTCAGTTTTACCATTTTACAAATTTCGGGTGCAGCTTCGAGCAGGTTTTGGTGTACCGAACCGATATAACCTGTTAATGACATTACTAATTCTTCACGAATCGGATCGATTGGAGGATTGGTAACCTGAGCAAACTGCTGTCGAAAATAATTAAACAATCGTTGTGGCTTGTCCGAAAATAATGACAACACTACATCATTCCCCATCGACGATGTGGGTTCATACCCATCGTTCGACATGGGAAGTATAAGCCGTTCCACATCTTCTTTCGAATAACCAAAAGCGTGCATGAGGGTTGCGTAGTTGCTGATTTCGTTTTTTATGCTTCGACCTGATGAAATGTTTTCGAGGTTGATACAGTTGCGGTTCAGCCACTCGCGATAAGGGAAAGCTTTGGCCAATCCTTCTTTCAGTTCGTTGTCATAATAGATCTGACCTAATTCGGTGTCCACCATCAGCATTTTTCCCGGTTTCAGTCTTCCTTTTTCTTTGATGCGCGAAGGTTCAAATTCAATTGTTCCTGTTTCTGAAGCAATGATCATCAGGTTGTCGTGCGTAACAAGGTAGCGCGCCGGACGTAAACCGTTACGATCGAGCATACCGCCAGCATACCGTCCATCGCTGAATAGTAGAGTGGCAGGACCATCCCATGGTTCCATAAATGTGCTGTGATATTCGTAAAAAGCACGTAAATTATCGGAAATAGGATTTTTCTGGTTCCAGCTTTCGGGTACAAGCATGGCCATGGCATGTGGCAGACTTTTTCCTGACATTACAAGAAATTCGAGTACATTGTCCAGCGTTGCGCTATCGCTCATGCCGGGTTGAACGATAGGATATAATTCCTGTAAATTGCCCAGTTGATCCGATTTCAGAACGCTTTCGCGCGACTCCATCCATTGACGGTTACCGCGTATGGTGTTTATTTCGCCATTATGTCCTAATAAACGAAAAGGTTGTGCCAAATCCCATGTAGGGAAGGTGTTGGTGCTGAAACGAGAGTGAATCAATGCAATTCCACTTGTAAAATTTACGTTTGTAAGGTCGGGATAATATTCGCGAAGTTGTAAAGAGGTAAGCATACCTTTGTAAACCATTTGTTTGGTGGATAGGCTTACGATATAAAAACTACGTTCTTTGGCAATATTTGATTTGAGAATTGATTTCTCAATTTTTTTGCGAACCACATAGAGTTTGTGTTCGAGTTCGTCCTGGCTGTTGGCACCAGTAACAAATATTTGTTTAATGGCAGGTTCGTTTGAAGCCGAGATTTCGCCTAAAATATCACTATTGACGGGTACATCGCGGGTACCAAAAAGCGTTAATCCTTCTTTTTCAACTGTTTCTTTGATTACATTCAGGCAAAGTTCGGCTTTTGATGTTTCTTTGGGCAGAAAAACAATTCCGGTTCCGTATTTTCCTTTTGCAGGCACAGGAATGCCTTGCAGCAAAATAAACTCGTGAGGGATTTGAACCATCATACCGGCACCATCACCGGTTTTATTGTCGGCGCTTTCAGCACCTCTATGCACCATGTTTTCTAATACCTGTAGCCCTTTTTCAACTATTTCGTGCGATTTTTCGCCAAAAAGGTTTAGTACAAGGCCTACTCCGCAAGCATCGTGTTCGTTTTGAAATGAATACAGCGAACGCTGCTCATAGTCATCTTTGTTTACCTGATTCGAAATCATAAATAAGTATTTTTAATGAGTTTAATACTTCATTAAACTCAGCGTAATCACTGTGTTTTATTGTTTGTTTTTTTACAAATAGTGGGAGTACTCTGAATGAAGCCTCCCACTATCTTGTTGTAGTTATTTATATGATAATAAAAGGCTTATCGTATAAATAATAATTCGCGATATTTAGGCAAAGTCCACATTTCGTCGTCAATAATCATTTCCAGTTTGTCTGTATTGTATCGAATGATGTCAAAATATGGTAATACTTTGTCGTGATAGGCTACTGCCTTTTCGTATTCATGTTCAAGTTTATTGACCTGACGGCGCGTATCTACCATGTCGTCCACAGCATTTTTTATTGTTGCTATGCGTTCGCCAATTTCAACGATCAATGCAGTATCCAATGTGCTCAATTTATCTGCCTTTTCACCTGTAAATACAGTTTTGATCTTGCTTACATTGTCGAGCAGGAAGCTTTGATAGCGCGTTGCCAGAGGAATAATATGATTCATTGATAAATCACCTAAAACGCGTGCTTCAATTTGAATCCATTTAGTATAAGTTTCCCATTTTACTTCGGTACGGGCATGTAGTTCTTTTTCGGTAAGCACACCCATCGATTCGAATAATTTCACGGTTTCGGGAGTAGTGTATGCTTTGTAAATTTCAGGAACGCTGGTTTCGCAATCCAATCCGCGTTTTGCTGCTTCCACTTTCCATGCATCGCTGTAGCCGTTTCCATCAAAACGAATGGCTTTCGACTCCTTAATGTATGTCTTAATAACTTCGAATATGGCACTTTGTTCAGTAGCTCCTGCTGCTATTTTAGTATCTATTGTGGTTTTGAATTCAATTAATTGAGCTGCCACAGCAGTATTTAAAGTTGCCATTGCCGACGAGCAGTTAGCCGACGAGCCTACAGCGCGGAATTCGAAGCGGTTGCCGGTAAATGCAAACGGAGAAGTACGGTTGCGGTCGGTGTTGTCGAGCAAAACTTCCGGAATGTGAGCAATGCCGAGACTTAAACGTTTTTTTGCATCCATTACGATGGCTTCATCGCTGGTGCTGTTTTCAAGTTTGTCAAGTACTGCCGAAATCTGAGTTCCAAGGAAAGCCGAAACAATGGCTGGAGGGGCTTCGTTGGCACCAAGGCGGTGTGCATTCTGAGCCGTCATGATCGATGCTTTTAAAATGGCGTTGTTTTTATAAACAGCCATCAGAATGTTGACTAAGAATGTGATAAACTGGAGATTTTCCTCAGGTGTTTTTCCGGGTGTCAATAGTCCAACACCAGTGTCGGTACCCAGCGACCAGTTGTTGTGTTTTCCTGATCCGTTGATGCCTGCAAATGGTTTTTCGTGAAGCAACACACGGAAGCTATGACGACGGGCTACTCTTTTCATTATCGACATAACCAAAAGGTTCTGATCCACAGCTAAATTGCATTCTCCAAAAATTGGTGCCAATTCGAACTGGTTAGGTGCTACCTCGTTATGTCTTGTTTTTAATGGGATGCCGAATTTATAGGCTTCAAATTCAAGATCTTTCATGTAAGCGGCTACACGGGTGGGAACTGCTCCAAAATAATGATCTTCCATTTGTTGGTTTTTGGCCGATTCATGACCTATCAGGGTGCGACCTGTAAGCATTAGGTCGGGGCGTGTAGCATACAAACCTTCGTCAACCAAAAAATATTCCTGTTCCCAACCCAAATACGAAACAACCTTTTTTACATTTGGGTCAAAAATCTGGCAAACTGCAGTTGCAGCTTTGTTGATGGCCGAAATTGATTTGAGAAGCGGTGCTTTCAGGTCGAGCGACTCTCCGGTGTACGAGATGAAAATAGTCGGAATACACAAGGTGTCGTCCACAACAAAAGCGGGAGACGAAGGATCCCATGCTGTATAGCCGCGTGCTTCGAAAGTGCTTCGAATGCCTCCATTAGGGAATGACGATGCATCCGGCTCCTGTTGAGCTAATAATTTGCCTGAAAAATCTTCAATAATAGCCTCTCCGGGACCTGCGGCGTAATCGATGAATGAATCATGCTTTTCGGCAGTTCCATCGGTGAGTGGCTGAAACCAGTGAGTATAGTGTGTAGCACCAAGTTCCATTGCCCACATTTTCATTCCGGTAGCTACATCATCGGCTATATTGCCATCAAGGGTTACACCTTGTTCGATGGCATTGTTCAATGACTTCATAATGTCTTTTGACAGGTACTTGGCCATGACAGATTTTGTAAATACATATTTACCATAATAGTCGGTGGTAAATTTTGATGGAGGCGTAACACATAAAGCTTTTTTCTTGAAAGCTTCTTCTACTGCTTTAAATCTTAATGCTGACATAATTGTTGTGTTATTTGATTATTTTTTTACTGTTATTCGTAATATGCTTTCTTTATGTTTTTATTTTAGTGCAAAAATAAATAAAATGATAGTTAAATGCAATTTTCAATTGCTTTTTTATGATATATTTCAAATGTCATGTTGAATTGTAATAAATTACCTATAAATAATTTTAATATGAAGCCGTTATTGTTGTTTTTGTGATAATATGGTAGTTTGAATATGAAAAGAGCCATTATTGTTGATTCTTTATATTGTCTATTAACGAAAATATAAATGTAATTTAAATTATCGATAATAAATGTACTGAGTGTTGTACGGATTTTTCCACGAATAAAATAAAGGCAAATGAAAGAAAAAATGAACAGACCATTTCATCACGAAGTAGTCTGTCCGAAACAATAAAACTAAAAAACACACGATAAATAATTTTGATTATTCACCGTGTATGACACTGTTGATAATCATCAAAATTCGATATATAGAAACTATATTATTTGCATTATCACCACAATTGCTATTATTAAAATTATTTGTCTAATCAAAATTTGTGTAAGCTGTTTCGCCGTGCTGTGTTTCGTCAAGTCCGATGGCTTCATGTTTATCATTAGCCCGAATCCCTACTAATTTATCCGTGATTTTGAAAATGATAAATGTTCCTACTCCCGAGAATATAATTGTTGCCCCAACGGCGAGCAATTGTATCCATAGTTGATGAAAGTTTCCGTAAATTGCCCCACTGTAGCTGGATTGAATAAATGGACTGGCAAGAATACCTGTTAAAACAGCCCCGATAATACCGCCTATGCCATGCACTCCGAAAGCATCAAGTGAATCATCGTAGCCTAATTTCGGTTTTGCGTAGGCTACCATTACAAAGCAGATTATAGAAACAGCGATCCCGATTACTATTGCGCCACCAACGCCTACAAAGCCGGCTGCCGGTGTAATAGCAACAAGACCAGCAACAGCGCCGGTGCTTATTCCAATTATAGTTGGTCGTTTGTCGATAAACCAATCGAGCAATGCCCATGTGAGAGCGGCTGTTGCCGCAGCGATGTGAGTGACCATGAGGGCATTCGCTGCAAGTCCGTCGGCCGCAAGTCCGCTGCCTGCATTAAATCCGAACCAACCTACCCAAAGCATAGCTGCTCCCATGACCACGTAAGTGATGTTGTGAGGAGGAAGTGCATGTCCTTTGTAGTCCCGGCGTTTCCCCAGCATTATGGCGGTAACTATTGCAGCTATCCCGGCGTTGACATGAACAACTGTTCCTCCTGCAAAATCGAGCGCGCCAAGTTTATATAGCCAGCCATCGGCCGACCATACCCAATGTGCAACCGGGTTATAAATAAATAATGACCATAGCAAAGAAAAGACAAGAAAACCTTTAAAGCTGATTCGTTCGGCAAATGCACCGATAATAAGTGCGGGCGTAATGACGGCGAACATACACTGGAACATGATGAATACCAAATGCGGTATAGTTCCTATGGAAGTTCCATCTGGAGCGAGTTGCGAATTTGATATAAAGTACGGGCTTAAGTCGCTCATATTTATGTTGTTTAGGAACATCCAGTCGAAGCCCCCAAAATAAGGTTTGAGCCATTCTATTGAGCTTGACCCGAATGCATTGCTATACCCGACTACCACCCATTCGATACTAATTACAGCAACCAATATGAATACCTGCATGAATATATTCAATACGTTTTTTCTGCGAACCAGCCCTCCGTAGAATAGCGAAAGTCCTGGAATTGACATAAATAAAACCAAAATGGTTGCTACTACCATCCAGGCAGTGTCGCCGGTGTTGATAGTTGGTGTCGCCGTTTGAGCCCAAATCGGGGGCGAAAGTAATGTTGATAAAATAAAAAGTATAATGTATTTTTTCATTATTTTTTTGCTGAAAGATTTACAATGGATTGAATTTATTCTTTGTTGTACAGGGCGCTCGGTCCGGATTCTTTAGTGCGGATACGATAGGTTTCTTCAATGTCGTAAACGAAGATTTTTCCATCTCCTGTTTCGCCTGTCCATGCAGAATTCAGGATAGCATTTACAGTTTTTTCGAGATTAATATCCCGAATGACAATGGATATCATGCGGCGTTGTATGTATCCTGATTTAAAAACCTGACCGCGTACTACTTGTTCTTCGGTTGATTTGCCGAGTCCTGTAATGTCCCAATATGAAAACCAATCGATGTCGGCATCGTACAAAGCCTGTTTCACATCTTCAAATTTTGATTTGCGGATTACTGCTTCAATTTTTTTCATTTTGTCTGATTTTCTTTCTTGTTTTAAATATATTGTTGTTGATTTCAAATATATTGTATTTTAGTGGTAGTTAAAAGCTGTAATTGAAGTCAAAAAGTAATTTTATTCTTTCGGGTGCAAAAATACAATATTGTTTTTAATCTACAAACTAAAAAGTAAATAATATTGGGATGATTAGATTAAAATGTTTTATATGATTATTAAAATGTGACATAATTATTTTTATTTGTATACATTGATATAAAAAAGACAGTCCATTTCTCACGAAGTAGACTGTCTGTAACAATAAAACTAAAAAAACACACGATTTATATCTTTAAGTTTGTTACCGGTTTCATTAGAAATAAATAATTTGTAAATAATATTAATTGATTCCGGATTTTTCTTCAAATTTTATATGTTAAATCTATTTTTTTTCTTTTCTTTTCTTTTCTTTTCTTTTCTTTTCTTTAAATCAATAGATTATACTTGTTTAAAATATCGTGGTGGTTGAAAATTTAATTATAAGCTTTTTCGCCGTGTTCGTAATAATCAAGTCCATTTTCTTCTTCTTTTTTAGATACACGTAGTCCAATAGTATGTTTTAAACCGAAGAAAAGAATTAATCCACAGGCGATTGACCATGCAGCAACTGCGCCAATCCCGATAATTTGTGTTACCAATAAATCGGTACCGCCTCCATAAAATAAGCCTTTGATACCATTGCCTTGTGCAAAAAATCCAACCATCAATGTTCCAAATACGCCATTGATTCCGTGTACTGAAATTGCTCCGACAGGATCATCTATCTTGATAACGTTGTCAAATAGTTCAACTGCAAGTACTACTAAGA
>Ga0209373_10000815_pt1 | contig 43139 bp, 41 predicted proteins | sample Higcelweek5metaG_FD_187173 | JGI IMG/M metagenome (GOLD analysis project Ga0209373, IMG submission 187173) | Freshwater pond sediment microbial communities from the University of Edinburgh, under environmental carbon perturbations - High... | ecosystem: Environmental > Aquatic > Freshwater >... | reverse complement strand
TAAGATAGAATAGCCTAGTACGGTCCGTTGGTCAAGCGGTTAAGACGCCGCCCTCTCACGGCGGAAACAGGGGTTCGATTCCCCTACGGACTATGACTGTTTATATAACAGCCCAACCCTGAAGAGTGCCTATTTTTCATTGAAAGATGAAGATAGGTCCTTTTTTTATGCATATTCTTTGATATAAAAATTACCATAAAGAAACGAATCATAGATTGACAAAATATTACTTTTTGTATTATACTAATTTATATAGTATATATAGGTTGGGTGAGCCTGTATATACTTTATACATCAAATCTGTCAGACTATAGTTCAAAAAATCTTGGCTAAAAGTTTTATTCAGCCAAAACATAGCATATTAGAAAAAATGAAATAAAATAGGAGAAAATCATGAAGATAATAAGTATTATTTTAATGACGTTTGCAGCATTGCTTTTTTTAATAAGCACAGTTACATTGATTATAAGGGTAAAGCAAAAGAAAAAATGTGTGCCAGCAATTGTAACATTATCAATTTCAGTAGTATTATTTTTTGCGGGAACGCTGATGCTGATGTTACCATATTTTAGTAGTGCATACTTGTATGTCGCTACACTTATGGAAGAAAAGCAGCAGAATTATATGGAGGAAAAAGGAAAGGGTATCGTTGCAGGCTGGACATGGGAAGCGGATGATGCATCCGTTTTAATACTAGGAGAAGATGGGCTGTTTCAATGGTATCAGGCCCCCGAAAATAGGGAAGATAATTATTATGCAGGGTCATATCATGTATATAATGGTATGGATGCAGTAAACTATATTGTAAATGAATTGGGGGAGTATGATGTTACATTTGATGAACAGATGGAACTCTTTGAAAGAGTGGAGGAATATGAACTAGATAATTATTATTGTCTTATCCTTAATAATGAGAAATGTATCATTGGTGGAGAAAATCAAATTGATGAGATGACAATAACACCATACTATGGATTTTACTTTGCAGAAGAAAATATAATGGATTTAGCGAATATGAATACTGGTAATTATGTTGCTTTTAGCAAATATTAGAAAAAGACTATATTAATGGCGAAAACCCTTGCATTTCTCTCGTTTTAGTGTTAAGATATTTAAAGTTAATATAAGTACTAGGATAAGAGTGGGCAGCGGTCCACTCTTATTAATTGTAACAGACAGTATTATAGATAGGGGGTGCAGAAATGTCAAAGAAAGAAGCGTATGAATCAAGGACAGAAGCTTTACTTATGCCGATTATAGAAGAAAATAAATACGACTTGGTGGATGTGGATTATATCAAAGAAGGAACCAATCAATATCTTAGAGCATATATCGATAAACCAGGTGGTATTACTATAGATGATTGCGAGATTGTAAGCAGGGCATTATCGGAAGCACTGGATCGAGAGGATTTCATTTCAGAAGCATATATATTGGAAGTGAGTTCACCTGGACTAGGGCGACTATTGAAAAAAGAAAAAGATTATGAAAGAAGTATTGGTAAAGACGTAGAAATCAGAACGTACAGACCTATTGATAAAGAAAAGGAATTTATGGGCGCGCTGATGAGTTATACCAAGGATACAGTTACAATTATAGTGAACGAGGAAGAAAAGACGTTTACTAAGTCTGACATAGCATTAATCAGATTAGCATTTGACTTTTAATATTACGTATATGGGAATAAGAACCCAGCGCAATAAATCAGGAGGGAAATAAAAAAAATGAACAAAGAATTAATGGAAGCATTGGATATTTTGGAGAAAGAAAAGGATATCAGCAAAGAAACTCTATTTGAGGCGATTGAATCATCACTGATTACTGCTTGTAAAAACCATTTTGGTAAGTCTGATAATATTACAGTTGAGATTAATCATGAAACATGTGATTTCATGGTGTATGCCGAAAAAACAGTTGTTGAAGAAGTGGAAGATGATGTAATGGAAATCAGTCTTGAAGAGGCAAAACTGATTGATAAAAAAGTCAAAGTAGGTAGTACAATTCCAATTGAAATTAAAAGCAAGGAATTTGGACGTATAGCAACGCAGAATGCAAAGAATGTTATATTGCAGAAAATCCGTGAAGAAGAGAGAAGTGTTCTTTACAATAAGTACTATGGAAAAGAAAAAGATGTAGTAACAGGTATTGTGCAGAGAAATGTGGGTAAGAATATTAGCATTAATCTCGGCAAGGTAGACGCTCTGCTTTCAGAAAATGAGCAGGTTAAAACAGAAGTTCTTAAGCCTACAGAAAGAATTAAAGTATATATCCTGGAAGTTAAGGACACGACAAAAGGTCCTAAGATTTTGGTGAGTAGAACACATCCAGAACTTGTTAAGAGATTATTTGAATCAGAAGTGACAGAAGTAAGGGATGGGACAGTCGAAATAAAGAGTATTGCGAGAGAAGCAGGAAGCAGAACAAAGATTGCTGTTTGGTCTCATAATTCAGATGTTGATCCAGTAGGTGCATGCGTTGGTATGAACGGCTCTCGTGTAAATACTGTTGTAGATGAACTAAGAGGAGAAAAAATTGATATTATTAGCTGGAATGAAAATCCTGGTATATTAATTGAAAATGCTCTGTCACCTGCAAAAGTTGTTTTTGTAATTGCTGATGGTGATGCAAAGACGGCAAAGGTGGTCGTACCTGATTATCAACTATCTTTAGCGATTGGTAAGGAAGGGCAAAATGCAAGGCTTGCAGCACGTCTGACAGGCTTTAAAATTGATATAAAGAGCGAGACACAAGCGAAGGATGCGCCGGGCTTTAGAATGGAAGATTATTATGAAGAAGGTTATGATGGCGAATATGAAGAAGAGGATTACACATTTGAGGATGTGCAGGGTACAGAACCAGCACTAGAAGAGTAATCAAGGCGATTAGTCATCAACAGGATAGAAAGGGGTTGTAATATGGCCAAAAAAATCCCCATGAGGCAATGTGTCGGATGTGGTGAAATGAAGAGCAAAAAGGACATGATGCGTGTCATTAAAACCGCAGAGGACGAGATTATTTTGGATAGGACAGGAAAAAAAAACGGGAGAGGCGCTTATTTATGTGTATCAAAGGAGTGCTTGGATATGGCGATTAAGAGAAAAGGGCTAGAACGCTCTTTGAAGACAACAATCCCCGAAGAAGTAATTGGCAGTTTAATAAAGGAGTATGAGGAGAGTGGAGCATAATAAAGTATATCAGTTACTTGGTCTCGCAGAGAAAGCGCATGCAATTGCAAGCGGAGAATTCATGACAGAAAATAAAATCAAAGCTGGAAAAGCGGCGCTAGTTATCATTGCAGAAGATGCTTCAGATAACACAAAGAAAATGTTTCGCAATATGTGTGACTTTCATCATGTGCTCATGTATGAATACGGAACGAAAGAAGAGCTCGGTCATGCAATTGGCAAAGAGATGAGGGCATCACTTGCTTTGACAAACGAAGGATTCAAAAATACAATTGTCAAGCACTTGGATGAGTCGGGAAAGAAACATTATCATAATACGGAGGAAATAGAATGGCTAAAATGAGAATACATGAACTCGCAAAAGAAATAGATAAAACCAGCAAAGAGGTTATTACTCTTCTGGAGACACAGGGGATAAGTGGTAAAGCAGCACAATCAACACTGGAGGATACACAGGTGGAAATTGTGAAAAAAGCTTTAAGCGGAGCAGATACTTCTATGGCGAAGCAGACACATAAAGAAGAAACAGCAAAACCAAGCCTTCCAGTCGAACAAACAGCTGAAAAAATGAGCGGTGAAGAACATAATGAAGAAGCACCAAAGAAGAAAAAACCCAATATAATATTTGTTAGCAATCCCCATAATAGTAGAGCTTCTGGTGGTCAAACTCAAATGTCAAGACCACAGGGTAACAATGAACAGAGAGCGCAAGGAAGTAATCAGGGAAGGCCAGGTAATAGCCCTGGTATTCAAAATAGACAGGCAAGCGGTGTTATGCAAGGTAGACCAACACCAGCTGTAAAAATCACGAATGTTGAGAGAACATCGTCAATTAACAGTACAGCAAATGAGACTAATGTAGTAAACAGACAGAATAATGAAGAAATAAATGAAAAGATTGAGCCCAAACAAAGTGATTTATCCGAGCAAACGATGGAGGGAAATCAAAGTGGTCAAACGAACACACAAGTTCAAGAAAATAACCAAAAGAGCAGGACGGATATACAAGGGAATAACAGTAGTTCTGGGAATCCTAATAGTGATAATCGCAGTTATGGAAGAAATGATACTCGTCAGGGGCAATCAGGAGGAGTAAGACAAAGCCAGGGTGGATACAGTCAGGCAAGCAGACCGAGTGGACAAGGAAGCCAGGGCGGATATAGCCAGGGAAGCAGACCAAGCGGCCAAGGAAGCCAGGGTGGATATAACCAGGGAAGCAGACCAAGCGGCCAGGGAAGCCAGGGCGGATATAGCCAAGGAAGCAGACCAAGCGGTCAGGGAAGCCAGGGCGGATATAGCCAAGGAAGCAGACCAAGCGGCCAGGGAAGCCAGGGCGGATATAGCCAAGGAAGCAGACCAAGCGGCCAGGGAAGCCAGGGTGGATATAGCCAGGGAAGCAGACCAAGTGGCCAGGGAGGTCAGGGCGGATATAGTCAGGGAAGCAGACCCGGTGGATACAATCAGGGAAGCAGACCAGGTGGACAGGGCGGCTACAGTCAGGGCGGTCAGGGAAGCCAGGGCGGCCAGGGCGGCTACAGCCAGGGAAACAGACCAAGTGGCCAGGGTGGATATAGTCAGGGAAGCAGACCAGGCGGATATAATCAGGGAGGCAGACCAGGCGCACCAAATCAAGCGAATAGAACAGGTGGTACAGCAGCAGCTGGGTTTGATTCAGGGACAAAGATGACTGCGAAGGAACAAGAAAAGCATAGAGATGAGCAGGAAAAGCGTAGATTAAATCAGGATAAGAAGCGAAAAGATCAAGTAATTACGAATGAAGATGGTTTTAGAGGTGGCAAATTGGTTAAGGGTGCAAAACCTGCCAAATTAGAGAAGCCACAAGAAAAATTTGTTATAAAAGAAGAAAAGATTAAAGTAATAATACTCCCAGAGGTTCTTACAATTAAAGAGTTGGCTGAAAAGATGAAAATGGTGCCAGCTATGATTGTAAAGAAACTGTTTTTACAAGGGACAGTGGTAACTGTGAATCAAGAAATTACTTATGCTGTAGCAGAAGAAATCGCAATGGAATTTGAGATTCTATGTGAAAAAGAAGTTGTAGTGGATGTCATTGAAGAACTTCTAAAGGAAGAAACAGAAGATACAAGCATGATGACGCAGCGCCCTCCTGTTGTTTGTGTCATGGGACATGTAGATCATGGTAAGACATCGCTTTTGGATGCAATTAGAAAAACAAATGTAACAGGAAAAGAAGCTGGCGGTATTACGCAACATATCGGTGCTTATGTAGTAACGATTAATGGGCAGAAAATAACATTTCTTGATACACCAGGACATGAAGCATTTACTTCTATGCGTATGCGTGGTGCTAATGCAACGGATATTGCGATTCTTGTTGTGGCAGCAGATGATGGCGTTATGCCACAGACCATTGAAGCAATTAATCATGCTAAGGCAGCCGGAATCGAAGTTATTGTAGCAATTAATAAAATTGATAAGCCAAGTGCAAATATTGATAAAGTAAAACAGGAATTAGCAGAGTATGAATTGATTCCAGAAGATTGGGGCGGAAGCACGGTTTTTGCACAAGTATCCGCAAAATCTGGAGAAGGTATCGAACAGATGCTGGAAATGATCTTACTAACTGCAGATATAGCCGAGCTTAAAGCAAATGAAAAGAGAAAAGCAAGAGGCCTTGTTATTGAAGCTGAGCTTGATAAAGGAAGAGGACCTATTGCTACAGTATTGGTACAAAAAGGGACGCTGAAAGTTGGCGATTTTATAGCAGCAGGTGCATGTCATGGTAAAGTAAGGGCAATGATTGATGATAAGGGTCGTAGAGTAAAAGAAGCTGGACCATCAATGCCAGTAGAAATTCTTGGACTTGGAGATGTTCCAAATGCTGGTGATATATTTGTTGCACCAGAGAATGATAAGGAAGCTAGAAACTTTGCAGAGACGTTTATTTCACAGAAGAAAGTCAGAATGCTCGATGATACAAAGGCAAAAATGCTTTCATTGGATGACTTATTCACGCAAATTCAGGCAGGTAATCTGAAAGAGCTTAACATCATTATTAAAGCAGATGTGCAAGGCTCCGTGGAGGCAGTAAAAGAAAGTCTCTTAAAGCTTACAAATGAAGAAGTGGTAGTCAAAGTTATTCATGGTGGAGTTGGTTCCATTAATGAATCAGACGTTATTCTTGCCTCTGCATCAAATGCCATCATTATTGGTTTTAATGTAAGACCTGATGTTACGGCAAAGGCAATTTCCGAAGCGGAAGGCGTCGATGTCAGACTTTATAATGTCATCTATAAGGCAATAGAAGATGTTGAAGCTGCAATGAAGGGCATGCTGGATCCGGTTTTTGAAGAAAGAGTTCTTGGACATGCAGAAGTTAGGCAGATATTTAAGGCATCCGGAATTGGTAATATTGCTGGTTCCTATGTACTTGATGGTATATTTAAAAGAGGCTGCTCTGTCAGAATTAAGCGTGGAGAAGAAAAGATATACGAAGGACCGCTTGCATCATTAAAGAGATTTAAAGATGATGTTAAGGAAGTTAAGACTGGTTTTGAGTGCGGTTTGGTATTTGACGATTTTAATGATATTCAGGAATTTGATATTGTTGAAGCCTATACCATGGTAGAAGTCCCAAGATAATATAATGAAGGTAGGTGTTTCAAGATGAAAAAAAATAGTATCAAAAACACCAGGATCAACGGAGAAGTACAAAGGGAATTAGCGGGAATTATCCGTAGTGAAATAAAAGATCCACGTATCAGCCCAGTGACATGTGTCACTGCGGTTGAGGTTGCAACCGATTTAAAGACTTGCAAGGCATGGATTAGTGTACTAGGTGATGAAAAAGCACAGGCGGATACCATAGAGGGGCTAAAAAGAGCGGAAGGCTTTATTAGACGACAACTTGCGCAAGCATTAAACTTACGCAATACTCCAGAAATCCGTTTTATATTGGATACCTCTGTTGCGTATGGAATTAGTATGTCTAAATTAATTGACGATGTAAACAAAGCATAGTGTGTAAATCAGCAAAGGTATTGGTGGATAGATATGATTAATTTAAAAAAGGAACTGATTGGTGCAAAATCAATTGCAGTAGCAGGGCATATACGGCCTGATGGTGATTGTATAGGCTCTAATCTTGCAATGTATCAATACTTAAAAAAGATTGAACCAAAGACAGAGGTGGATTTATTTTTGGAGCAACCATCTCCAGTCTTTCACTTTTTAAAAGACATAGATAAAATAGATAGCGAGTTTTCCAAAGAAAAGATATATGATATTTTTATTGCACTTGATTGTGGAGACAGAGCAAGACTCGGTGCTGCAGAAAAGTATTTCTTGACAGCAAAGAAGACAATTTGTATTGATCATCATATTAGTAATCAGAAGTTTGCTGATGTAAATTATATTGAACCAACAGCAAGCTCAACCTGTGAACTAATGTTCAATTTGATTGCTACTGCAGATATGGATGCAGAAATTGCAAAGGCAATATTTACTGGAATTGTACATGATACTGGTGTATTTCAGTATTCGAATACGTCTAAAAAGACCTTTGAAATCATTGGGGAATTGACAACGTATGATTTTGACAGGACAAGTATTATAGATGAGACGTTTTACCAGAAAAGCTATGTTGCGAATCAGATTCTTGGCCGCGCATTACTTGAAAGCTTTCTGATTATGGATGGTAAATGTATTGTTAGTATGGTTGATCAAAAGACGATGGACTTTTATCAAGCACTTCCGAGACAGTTGGATGGAATTGTGAACCAGCTACGTGTTACCAGAGGGGTAGAATGTGCTATATTTTTATATCAGACAGGCACGTTGGAATATAAAGTTAGTATGCGTTCAAATCATATTGTTGATGTAGCGAAAATTGCTGGTTTATTCGGTGGTGGTGGACATATCCGTGCAGCTGGATGCACAATGAATGGAACTTATCATGATGTAATCAATAACCTCACATCACAAATAGAGAGACAGTTATCGGAATATAATGAGAAATAAGATAATGCGGAGAGTGAATGGACGGAGTTATTAATATATATAAAGAAAAAGGATATACTTCGCATGATGTTGTTGCAAAAATGCGAGGAATTTTAAAGCAAAGAAAAATTGGTCATACTGGTACGCTTGACCCAGACGCAACAGGGGTACTACCTGTGTGCATCGGGAAAGCAACAAAGTTGTGTGATACCTTGACAGATAAAAGGAAAACATATCGTACAACTTTTTTGTTAGGCAAGATAACAGATACACAAGATATCTCAGGAACAGTATTGCATGAAGCATCAGCGGAACAATTAGAAAGTATTTCAGAAAAGCAGGTGCGGGATGCCATTATGAGTTTTGAAGGTATCTATGAACAGATTCCACCAATGTATTCTGCACTAAAGGTAAATGGTAAAAGACTATATGAACTGGCACGTGCAGGCGTTGAAATAGAGCGGAAAGCCAGAAGCGTAGAGTTATATTCTATCATTATTTCTGCTATAAACTTACAGGGAGAAACACCTGAGATTACGATGGAGGTTTCCTGTTCAAAAGGGACTTATATTAGAACATTATGCTATGATATTGGTGAGAAGTTAGGTGTCGGCGCAACCATGAAGACACTGATCAGAACACAGGTTGACAGATTTTTATTGCAGGATGCGTTGTATTTATCGCAAGTAGAACAATTACGTGATGCGGGCAGCTTAGAACAATACATTATTCCAATTGATGAGATGTTCCATACATATTCCAAGATTATGCTTCATGAGAACTGGGACAAGCCACTGCATAATGGAAATAGAATCCCATTGGAGGCAACTGATGAAGAGATTGAACAGGGAGAGCAGATACGAGTATATGATTCGGATAATCATTTTATCGGAGTCTATGAAAAGACAAGTGTTTGTTTTAGTCCTGTAAAGATATTTTTTGCATGAGAGGTTACTATGATTAATATAACTGATACAATAGATTTTTATATAAAAGAAAATACAGTAGTGACAATTGGAAAATTTGATGGTATTCATAAGGGACATGAAAGAATACTGCAAGAGTTGTGCGCGAAGAAAAAGGAAGGGCTTAAGACTGTTGTATTTACATTTGATACACCCCCCAATTCTATTTTTTTCAAAGAAGATGCAAAGGTACTAACAACGAATGCAGAAAAGCGAGAATTGTTTGAAGCATTTGGAATTGATTATCTCATTGAATTCCCTTTTCATGAGAAGACAGCAGCAATATCTGCGGAATCATTTATTGAAAATATTTTATTGGATAGGTTGCATATGAAAACAATTGTAGTAGGTGTTGATTGCCGATTTGGTCATAAAGGAAATGGCAATGGTAGTATGCTTCAGAAGTTTGGGATGATGAATGATTATGAGACAGTTATTATTGAGAAAGCTTTATTTAAAGGACAGGAGATTAGCTCGACCCTGATTCGTGACGAAGTTAAGTTTGGATCAATCGCAGCTGCGAATGAGATGCTGATCTATCCGTATACGATATTTGGCGAGGTAGTACATGGCAGAAAGTTTGGAAGAACAATAGGAATGCCAACTGTCAATTTAGTACCAGAGAAGGTCAAACTATTACCCCCTAATGGTGTTTATTTGTCTACAGTATGTTATAACAATCATGTCTATGAAAGTATTACCAATATTGGATGCAAACCGACTGTAGGTGGGGACATCCAAAATGGTGTGGAGACATATATATATGATTTCGATCAGAATGTATATGGTGATTTTATTGCAGTTAGTCTGTTGGAATTTCAGAGATCAGAAATGAAGTTTCCTTCGGTAGAGGAACTGAAATTTCAAATGCAGGAAGATATTAAAAATGGAAAGAAATGGCATGAAGCACATAAAAAGAAGCAGGGCGATGAAGGACAAGGTTGCATATAGACATCTATTAACAGCGGAAAGTGGCTATTATAATGATGTTGACATAATAATCGAAGATTGCTATAATGTGGACAAAGACTAATGTAACAATTTCGTAACAATTAACAATTACTTTGCTGTTGGGAGAAGCTTGATAAAAATGATAATATTAGAAAAATCTCACAAAAAAAGAAAATTGTTGCAAGTGATAGGAGCACTCATAGTTAGTGTGTGTTTTTCGGGGTATTTTTTGGTGGATATAGAGGCGGCTGTTATGGATTCACTTGTGAGTGCAGGAGCGGTAGCGGATATTATTGATAAGTCGAGTCTTAAGTCGACATCTTCAGTAAGTGAAAATGTGTCAGGGAATAGCGCTGTTTCTTCCAATGCTGTTAAGGAAGCGGCACCGGAGATTAAGGTTGAGATACTTGCAGATGAACTTTATGGATTTACCAATCTCGGTATTGCGCATGTTGATAATCATTTAAACGTACGTAAGGAACCAAAAGAAGACAGTACTATTATCGGTAAAATGCCAAAGAATGCAGGGTGCTCAATTTTATCAGTTGAAGACGGATGGGCTAAAATCAAATCAGGAAAAGTAGAAGGATATGTAAGTACGGAATTTCTTTATATGGGGCAAGAGGCAAAGACAATTGCTGAACAGGTAAAGACTATAATGGCTACAGTTAATACGATGACATTGAAGGTTCGTACAGCCCCATCTTTAAATGGTAATGTAATTACACTAATTCCAGAAGGAGAAGAACTGGAAGTTCTGGATGATACAGGAGAATGGGTTAAGATTGCAATAGATGATGAAGAAGGATTTATTTCTAAGGAATTTGTTAATATTGAAGAAGAGCTTGGAAAAGCGGTAACACTGACCGAACTAAATTATGGAGAAGGAATTTCTGATGTCAGAATTGCATTGATTGCTTTTGCTAAAAAGCATGTTGGTAACCCTTATGTATGGGGAGGAACTAGTCTGACAAAGGGTGCTGATTGTTCAGGATTTGTAATGTCAGTATTTAAGAACTATGGAATTTCTCTACCACATTCCAGCAAAGCACAGGCTGGTTGCGGTACTAAGATTACGCTATCTGAAGCAAAACCAGGAGATTTGGTATTTTATGGTAATGGAAGTACGATCAGTCATGTTGCTATTTATATTGGTAGCGGACAAGTAGTACATGCGAGCAGTGCCAGAACTGGTATTAAGATATCAAATGCAACTTATAGAACACCGCTTGCAGTCAGAAGAATATTGAAGTAGAGGTTTACATAGCTGATAGTCTGTGTTATAATCAGTTGTTGTGGAATTAGGTATTACTCAGAGTGCGGATACTCCGACCGATTCTTGGTATTACCTGAAATAAAGTAAAGGAGGAATTTAGTATGATTACAAAAGAAAAGAAAACTGCAATTATGAAGGAATATGCAAAAACTGAAGGCGACACAGGTTCACCAGAAGTGCAAGTTGCTATTTTGACAGCAAGAATTCAAGAGCTTACAGAGCATTTGCAGGAGCACCAAAAGGATCATCACTCAAGAAGCGGTTTATTTAAGATGATTGGTCAGAGAAGAGGCTTACTTGACTACTTAAAGAGAACTGATATTGAGAGATACCGTACTTTGATTGAAAAACTGGGAATCAGAAAATAGATCAAATATAAATAGGGCGGAGAAATCCGCCCTATTTAAAAAATAAAAGGCAGAAGAATGAGGCCGAGACCACTGATGAGCAAACGAGCTGAGAAAAAGGTTCGTATATTCATCAGTTGTTTCGGAAAAAAGATTCTTCTGTCATAACACACGTATACATTTTGTATACAATGAAAGGAGAATTAATATGTATAAAACTTATTCAATGGATATTGGAGGACGTACGCTTACGATGGAAATCGGCAGAGTAGCTGCGCAGGCAAACGGTGCAGTATTTATGCACTATGGTGACACAACAGTATTATGTACAGCAACGGCATCAGAAAAACCAAGAGAGGGAATTGATTTTTTCCCTTTAAGCGTAGAGTATGAAGAAAAATTGTATTCAGTAGGCAAGATTCCAGGAGGTTTTAATAAAAGAGAGGGAAAAGCATCTGAGAACTCTGTATTAACATCACGCGTTATTGATAGGCCTATGCGTCCCTTATTTCCGAAAGATTATAGAAATGATTGCACGCTTAATAACCTTGTGTTATCAGTAGATCCAGAATGTCGTCCCGAAGTGGTTGCCATGCTTGGCTCTGCTATTGCAACAAGTATATCAGATATCCCTTTCTATGGTCCATGTGCAACGACTCAAATTGGTTTGATTGATGGTCAGTTAATTGTAAATCCAAATCAAGAACAGTGGAAGAATGGCGATTTGTCTTTAACAGTTGCTTCTACTGATGAGAAGGTTATTATGATTGAGGCTGGTGCAAACGAGATATCAGAAGCAAAGATGATTGAAGCAATTTATATGGCACACAGTGTCAATAAAGAAATTATTGCATTTATTAATAAAATCGTTGATGAAGTTGGTAAGCCAAAACATCAATATACAAGCTGTGCTATTCCAGACGAAATGTTTGCTGCAATGAAGGAAGTTGTAACACCTACAGAGATGGAAACAGCGGTATTTACCGATGAAAAGCAGATTCGTGAAGAAAATATCCGTGTTATAAGAGATAAGATGGAAGCGGCATTTGCAGATAAAGCAGAGTGGTTACCTTTGATAGGAGAGGCTCTTTATCAATATCAAAAGAAAACTGTACGTAAAATGATATTAATGGATCAAAAGCGTCCTGATGGTCGTGAACTCGCACAGATTAGAACACTTGCAGCAGAGACAGATATTATTCCTCGTGTACATGGTTCGGCTATGTTTACACGTGGTCAGACACAGATTTGCAATATTTGTACATTGGCTCCATTATCAGAAGTACAAAGAATTGATGGACTTGATGGAAACGAAATAAATAAGAGATATATGCATCACTATAATTTTCCTTCCTATTCAGTTGGAGAAACAAAGCCAAGCAGAGGACCAGGACGTCGTGAAATAGGACACGGTTCATTGGCAGAAAAGGCATTGATTCCAGTGCTACCTTCAACGGAGGAATTCCCATATGCAATTCGTACGGTATCTGAAACATTTGAGTCAAATGGCTCTACATCAATGGCATCTACCTGCGCATCTTGTATGTCACTTATGGCAGCGGGTGTTCCTATTAAGAGAATGGTTGCAGGTATTTCATGTGGCTTGGTAACGGGCGACACAGATGATAGTTTTGTATTATTGACAGATATTCAAGGACTGGAAGATTTCTTTGGAGACATGGATTTTAAAGTAACTGGTACAACGGAAGGTATTACTGCTATTCAGATGGATATTAAAATTCATGGTTTAACAAGAACGATTGTGGAAGGTGCTATTGAAAGATGCCGAGAAGCAAGACTCTTTATTATGGATCAGTGTATGAAACCATGTATTGCAGAACCTCGCAAAGAAGTTGGTGAATATGCGCCAAAGATTATTCAAATCAAAATTAATCCAGAGAAAATCGGAGATGTTGTAGGACAGCGTGGCAAGACAATTAATGCGATTATAGAACAGACCGGTGTAAAGATGGATATTAATGATGATGGTGCAGTATCTATTTGTGGTACAGATCCAGTCGGTATGGAAAAGGCTATTGAGATGGTTAAGATGATTGTAACTGAGTTTGAAGAAGGACAGATTTTCAAGGGCAAAGTTATAAGCATTAAAGAGTTTGGGGCATTTATTGAATTTGCACCAGGCAAAGAAGGAATGGTTCATATTTCTAAGATTTCAAAGGAAAGAGTAAATCATGTAGAAGATGTTCTGACCTTAGGTGAAATGGTAACGGTTAAATGTTTAGGAAAAGATAAAATGGGTAGAATCAGTTTTTCAATCAAGGATGCACTATAAACAATCATTATAAAGTATAAAAAAATGCATCTTGCTGGTCAAGCAAGGTGCATTTTTCGACTGCCAGAAAAGCATCTGCAATTATAATAAAAAACGTATGTTATACATTTGGTATTCTGTTTTGAGCTATTATAATGTAATGGAGTTAAGTATTTATTGTTAGATAGAAAAAAGTTAAATTATAAGTACAAAAATAATATGATTCATTCAAAAAAGTCATACTTTCGGGCTATTATGCACATTACAAATAAATATTAAATGCAAATTAAATAAAAATAATTTTGATGAATAATATAAAAAAAGTATTTTAAAATGGCGTTTTGAGGATTGTGGAAAATGTGGATTATAAAAATCGGCTGGAGAAGAAATTGATGCTTATAAACAATGTGGATAAGTCTGCTAATATCTGTTTCAATGAATTATTATAAAAAGAAGAGTGTAAATTTATAATTGTTTTATGAATGTACCATATGATTTTAATGTGATTGGCAAAATAATGTTTGTGGAAATGAGTCTAAAAATGTGTTACTATAGATAAAGTCTTTAATTGTGTAGTATGTGTTAAGAGTTGTAATTTGCTATGTGTATGAAGGGAGTAATAATATGAAGAAACGTGTATTTTTAATTGTTTTAGATAGCCTTGGGATAGGAGAAATGCCGGATGCAGCAACTTATGGAGATAGCGGAACGAATACACTTCGCTCATGCTCAACTAGTTCTTATTTTTCGGCTGAACATATGAGGAGTTTAGGCCTTTTCAATATTGATGGAGTAACTTGTGGAAAAACAGTAGACCAACCGTTAGGAGTATATGGACGAATGACAGAAAAGTCCAAGGGTAAAGATACTACAATCGGTCATTGGGAAATCGCAGGTATTATATCAGAGACGCCATTGCCGACGTACCCAGAGGGATTTCCAAATGAAGTTTTAGAACAGTTCTCTGCATTGACAGGAAGAGGAATACTATGTAATAAACCATATTCAGGAACTGAAGTAATCAAGGATTATGGTGATGAGCATGTTAAAACTGGAAATTTAATTGTTTATACCTCTGCAGATAGCGTATTTCAAATTGCTGCGCACGAGGAAGTTGTTCCTATTGAACAGTTGTATGAATATTGTCAGATTGCCCGTAAGATTTTAACAGGAGAGCACAGCGTGGGAAGAGTGATAGCTAGGCCATTTACTGGTAATTTCGGTGATTATACCAGAACGACAAGACGTCATGATTTCTCTTTGATTCCACCAAAAAATTCTATGCTGGATGAATTACAGAAGGCTGGATATGATACCATTGGTATCGGGAAAATCAAAGACATATTTGCAGGTAAAGGGATAGCAGAGTATGAATATACAAAAGGGAATGCTGATGGGATTGAAGTGACTCTGCAATATATGGAAAAAGATTTTTGCGGTCTGTGTTTTATTAATTTAGTTGATTATGACATGCTATATGGCCATAGAAATGACATTGATGGATATGCAAAGGCTATAAAATATTTCGATGATTTTCTACCAGACATGCTGAGTAAGCTTGGTGAGGAAGATTTGTTAATGATTACGGCAGATCATGGCTGTGATCCGGGATTCACTAAATCAACCGATCATTCTAGAGAATATACGCCATTGCTGATTTATGGTAGAAATCTTGAAGGGCGAAATATCGGGACAAGAGAAACATTTGCCGATATTGGCGCAACTGTACTTGACTATTTTGGCGTAGAAGTTAATATAGCGGGTACATCAGTATTAAAATAATATTTTGGAGGAAAATATGTCAGATATAACAAGAGAGATAGCAAGTAGAAGAACATTTGCAATTATATCTCATCCAGATGCTGGTAAAACGACACTAACCGAGAAATTCCTATTATATGGAGGTGCTATCAATTTAGCTGGTAGTGTAAAGGGAAAGGCAACAGCCAGACATGCGGTCTCAGATTGGATGGAAATAGAAAAAGAGAGAGGTATTTCTGTAACTTCTTCAGTACTGCAATTCGAATATGGTGGATATCATATTAATATTTTGGATACGCCAGGCCATCAGGATTTTTCGGAGGATACTTATAGAACATTGATGGCTGCAGATTCAGCAGTCATGGTGATAGATGCAAGTAAAGGTGTAGAGGAACAGACAAGAAAGTTATTTAAAGTGTGTGGTATGCGTGGGATTCCCATTTTTACATTTATCAATAAATTAGACCGCGATGCAAGTGATACATTTGATTTACTTGATGATATTGAAAAGGAATTGGGCATCGAGACCTGTCCCATTAATTGGCCTATAGGTTCGGGGAAAAGTTTTAAAGGTGTGTATGACAGAAATGAAAAATGCGTTGTGATTTATGGAAATACGGAAAAAGGAACAAAAGAAGGAAAGACAATTAAGATTTCAATAGAAGATAGAGACAGATTAAGCTCACATATTGGAGAACAGGCATTGAAACAATTGCTAGATGAATTAGAGCTGATTGGAGGAGCTGGAGCAGATTTTGATCTAAACGCTGTTCAAAGTGGTAAATTATCGCCAGTATTTTTTGGCTCGGCATTAACTAATTTTGGGGTAGAGCTTTTTTTGAATTCATTCTTAAAAATGACGATGCCACCAATTCCAAGAAGGTCGGATATTGGAATTATAAATCCGAACGATAGACAATTTTCAGCATTTATTTTTAAAATTCAGGCAAATATGAATAAGGCACATCGGGACAGAGTTGCATTTATGCGTATTTGTTCTGGGAAGTTTACCGCAGGCATGGAAGTGTATCATGTTCAGGGCGGTAAGGTTATGCGTTTGTTGCAGCCACAGCAGTTGATGGCTTCGGAGAGAAAGATTGTAGACGAAGCTTATGCTGGCGATATCATTGGTGTATTTGATTCTGGAATTTTTTCAATTGGTGATACTATATGTATGGCTGGAGATAAATTTATGTACGAAGGGATTCCTACATTTGCACCAGAGCATTTTGCGCGGGTGAGGCAGATAGATACAATGAAACGTAAGCAATTTATTAAGGGAATTTCACAAATTGCGCAGGAAGGTGCCATACAGATTTTTCAAGAGTATAATACGGGAATGGAAGAAATAATTGTTGGGGTTGTAGGGGTACTTCAGTTTGAAGTTTTACAATATAGGCTTAAAAATGAGTATGCAGTCGAAATTATATTAGAAACCCTGCCCTATGCACATATTAGGTGGATCAAGGACAAAGAAACAGATATTGATAAACTGGTTAAAACCTCAGATATGAAGAAAGTAAAAGATATGAGAGGAAATCCATTACTCTTATTCATCAACGCGTGGAGTGTTGGCATGACGCTTGATAGAAATAAGGGCCTTGTTTTAGAAGAATTTGGAAGAGAATAAGCGCTAGGTTTACGAAGTAAAATTACATTTGTAACAGTCTAGTAAGATTTATGTGTAATGACGAGGAAGAAATTTATGAAAATAAAAAGATTTTTGACAATAATAGTAATGGTATTATCAATTACTTTGGCAGCGGGATGTTCATCGGAAGAAGTCAAGGATTACGCACAGAAATATCTAGCGGAAGACCAAGTCACGGTCGAGGAAGGTTTAGAGGAATATGAACCGCCTATTTTAGTTGTGGAAGAAACAGAAGAGATTTTGGTGGGAGAAGAAGAGAATATAGCAGAATCTGAAGACCCTATGCAGGCGGTTGAGGAGCAGAGTGGTTATTATGCTTATTCATTGCTGACAGAAGCTGATCGCGAAATTTACGTTGAGCTGCTGACGATTATTGTAAATATGAAAGAGGATATTAAGGTTTCTTCTTTGGATGCGGAACAGATAGATAGAGTATTTGAATACATACTGATTGATCATCCAGAAATATTTTATGTAAACGGTTATACAACAACAAAACGTACACGTAATGGTGTGCTGGAAGAAATTCTTTTTTCAGGAATTTATGCAATGAATCAAGAGCAAAGAGCACAAAAAGAAATTTTGATTGAGGAAAGCGTAAGGACTTGTCTTGCAGGTATAGCAGAAGGAGCGTCTGATTATGAAAAAATCAGATATATTTATGAGTATCTTGTATTGCATACGGAATATGATCGAACAGTAGAAGATAATCAGAATATTTGTAGTGTTTTTATTTATGGAAGAAGCGTGTGTCAGGGTTATGCAAAAGCAACCCAGTATTTGCTGAATAGACTTGGTTTATTTTGTACACTCGTAGAGGGACAGGTAAAAGATTCAGAGCCACATGTTTGGAACTTGGTGAAAATAGAAGACAAGTATTACTATGTAGATACAACATGGGGAGATGCTTCCTATAGCCTTACTGGCGCCGAAGATATGACGACTGACACAACTTATGCGCCTGAGATTAATTATGACTATCTTTGTATAACGGATATAATGCTTTTGGAAACACATGTTATTGATTCGGCAGTTGCATTACCGCAATGTAACTCCATGGATTATAATTATTATGTGCAGGAGGGCATCTATTTTGAAGCGTGTGATGAAGAGAAGATAGCGAGATTATTTGCTGAAGCATACAGCGAAGGCAGTCCCTCCATATTAATCAAATGCGCAGACGAAAATGTATATCACTTGATTCGGCAGTATTTATTGGAAGATCAAAACATATTTGCGTACCTGAATGGTAGTCAAAGTGCAAATTATCTCGAACTATCAGAGCAGCTATCCTTTATTTTTTATCTTTAAATTTGTCTATGCAAAAAGTAACCTATTTGATATAATATAACATGTTGGTATGAATTTAATGCGCTGTATATGCGCTTATAGGAGGTAATACAATATGATGAAGGAAGCAGAAAAAAACTCACATACATTGCAGGGTGACGCATATGGAGAGGTCAGAATCGCAGACGATGTAGTGGCAAATATTGCGGCTCTTGCGGCGCTGGAAATTGATGGAGTTGCTTCAACGGTAGGTAATATTACGAAGGAGTTAATGAGTAAGGCAGGTATGAAAACGGTGAATAAGGGTGTCAAGGTCGAGTTACTTGATGCAGTTGTTTCAGTTGATATAGCATTGATTATGGAATACGGATACAACATTCCAACAACGTGTAAGAAAGTACAGGAAAAAATCAAAACCTCAATAGAGAATATGACAGGACTGGAAGTGGCAGATGTAAATATTCGTATTGCTGGTATTAATATGGTAAAACAGAAGTAGTATTTTATGGTCAGCATGGGGAACGATTCAATATGCTGACCTTTATAGGAATATAATATTCCTTGGAATAATAGTGGGAGATTGATATGAGCAGAAGACAATTGCGGGAGCATATATTCAAATTATTGTTTAGGACTGAATTTCATGATGCTTCTGAAATGCCTAAGCAGATACAAATTTACATGGAGGATTTGTGGGAAGAACCATCTAAGCAGTTAGAGTACATTCATGAAAAATTTGAAAAAGTCGTAGCAGAGCTTTCTGAGATTGATAAAATAATTGTCAATTCGGCAGAGGGGTGGAATATATCTAGAATGGGCAAGGTAGATTTGGCTATTATCCGTCTTGCAGTCTATGAAATAAAATTTGATGATGATATTCCAGTTAGTGTTGCAATTAACGAGGCAGTTGAATTAGCTAAGCGTTATGGTCAAGAGGAGTCTTCTTCTTTTGTAAATGGCGTATTATCTAAAATATTAAAGAGTATAAACGAATAACAATAATTTGAGGCAGATTATGAGAAATGTATATTCTGTAGGACAAATCAATTCTTATATCAAAAATATGTTTGCACAAGATTTTATGCTAAAAAGTATTTACATTAAGGGCGAAGTTTCGAATGTAAAATATCATTCTAGCGGACATATCTATTTTACGATGAAAGATAAAAGCGGAATAATAGCATGCGTTATGTTTTCCGGTAATAGAAGCGGTCTGAAATTTCAATTGCAAGAAGGTCAGCAAATTATCACATGCGGAAGTATAGAAGTATATGAACGGGACGGAAAGTACCAGTTATATGCAGAAGAAATTTTTCTAGACGGTGCTGGGGTTTTATATGAAAAATTTGAGAAATTAAAAAGAGAATTAAATGATATGGGAATGTTTTCTCCAGAGTACAAGCAGCCTATCCCAAGGTATGCACTTTGTGTCGGAGTCGTGACAGCATCTACAGGTGCTGCAATTCAAGATATCATAAACATTTCGAAGAGAAGAAATCCATATGTGCAGTTAATACTATATCCAGCAAAAGTGCAAGGTGAAGGAGCAGCTGAGAGTATTGTAAATGGCATACACGCGCTTGAAACATTAAAACCGGATGTGATTATTGTAGGCCGAGGCGGTGGATCAATAGAAGATTTATGGGCATTTAATGAAGAAACTGTGGCAAGAGCAATTTTTGAATGTACCATTCCAATTGTTTCTGCAGTCGGACATGAGACAGATATAACGATTGCTGATTATGTTGCAGATTTACGTGCACCTACTCCTTCAGCAGCAGCCGAAATGGTTATTTTTTCATTTGCAGAATATACGGAAAGGTGTTTTGATGAGTATAGTCGGTTTAATCATCTGATTCGTTCAAAACTCGCTTTCATAAAAGCTCGTTATGAACAACTTGAAATACGCCTTTCTTTTTTAAGCCCACTTAGTAAAATCAGAGAAATGAAAATGCATGTGGCTGAGCTGGAACGCAAAATACAGGAATCAATGGAAAAGATTTTATTACAGAAAAAACATACAATGCAGTTATTGATTGAGAGGATGAATGGATTATCTCCGTTGGAGCGTTTAAAGCAAGGCATGACATATGTTACTAATACAGAGGGCATGCCAATAGTTGATATTGAAAAAGTTGAAATCAATCAGAAATTGGTACTGCAAATGAAAAATGGTAAAATAACTGCACAGGTTTTGGATAAAGAGAAAATCAGGAGGGATTACAATGAATAAGGATATTTCTCTCGAAGAAGCATTTTTACAGGTTGAGGAATCATTGAAACAATTAGAATCAGAAAATATATCTTTAGAGGATTCATTTAAGGTCTATCATAAAGGGATTGCGTTATTGAAAACTTGCAATGATAGAATTGCGCGCGTAGAAAAGCAGATTCTGATCATGAATGAAAAGGGTGAGCTTGATGAATTTTAAACAAGAAACTGAAAAAAGAACGGCGTATATAGAACAGATATTGCTTTCGTATCTCCCGCAGGAGGCAGGATATCAGAAAACAGTAATTGCCGCAATGAATTATAGTATGAAGGCGGGCGGCAAGAGAATCAGGCCATTACTTATGTGGGAAACATACAAAATGTTTGGTGGAAAAGGGCAGATAATTGAACCCTTTATGGCAGCGATAGAAATGATTCATACGTATTCGCTCGTGCATGATGATTTGCCAGCTATGGATAATGATGAATATAGACGAGGTAAAAAGACTACGCATATTGTTTATGGTGAAGCAATGGCTATTCTGGCTGGAGATGCTCTTTTAAATCTTGCTTTTGAAACTGCACTGTCAGCATTAATTGATGTAGATGTGAGTGATGGTATTGCGGAAGAAAAAAGGACTGCCAGAGCACTTATGGTATTAGCAAAACGTGCAGGAATTTATGGTATGATAGGCGGCCAGACAGCAGATATTGAAGCAGAAGAGAAGATAAATGAGACGGATGAAGAAAATCTTATCTTTATTCATAAACATAAAACGAGTGCTTTAATTCAGAGTGCAATGTCCATTGGAGCGATACTTGCAGGAGCCAATGAAGATGAGATTATCGCAATGGAAAATTGTGCAATGAATATTGGCCTAGCTTTTCAGATTCAGGATGATATTCTGGATATTACTTCTTCAACTGAAATACTGGGAAAGCCAATCGGCAGTGATGAGAAGAATAAAAAAATAACATATGTTACATTAAAGGGATTAGAGCAGTCACAGAACGATGTGGCAAAATTTTCAAAAGATGCGCTTACTATACTAAATTCCTTTAACAACAAGAATGATTATTTGACAGCATTAGTAGAGTCATTAATTACAAGGGAGAAATAGCTATGGTTTTGGAACGTATCAATGAACCGAATGACATAAAAAATATTGAAAAAGAAGAATATGATATGCTGGCTGAGGAAATCAGGCAATTCCTAATTCAGAAAATAAGCGTCTTGGGTGGGCATTTAGGATCTAATCTAGGCGTGGTAGAATTAACAATGGCTTTGCATCTTATGCTGAATTTACCAGATGATAAAATTGTTTGGGATGTAGGACACCAGTCATACACACATAAATTGTTGACTGGCAGGAGAGAGGAATTTGATAAACTGCGTAAGTACGGCGGTATGAGTGGATTTCCAAAAAGGAAAGAAAGTGCATGTGATGCATTTGATACAGGACACAGTTCAACCTCTATATCTGCTGGACTTGGGTTAGTAAAAGCACGTGATATAAAGGGAGACGACTATACGGTTGTCACAGTCATCGGAGATGGTGCATTAACTGGCGGAATGGCATATGAAGCATTGAATAATGCATCCCGACTGGAAACAAATTTTATTATTGTTTTAAATGATAATAATATGTCAATTGCTGAAAATGTAGGTGGTGTATCAAAATATTTACGTAGTATCAGAACGGCAGATGCGTATAAGGATTTTAAGGTCAGCCTAGAGCGTAGCTTGTTAAAAATACCGAAATACGGAGATGCTGTTGTAGATAAATTAAAAAAATATAAGAGTGGAATCAAACAACTGGTTGTCCCTGGAATGTTTTTTGAAGATATGGGGATTACATACCTCGGACCTATTGACGGGCATGATATAAACGCACTTACAAAAGTGATAAAAGAAGCGCGAAAAGTAGAAAAGGCTGTATTGATTCATGTAAATACAAAAAAAGGAAAGGGATATATGCCTGCAGAACGACATCCCGCGAGATTTCATAGTGCAGAGCCTTTTGAGATTGAGACTGGATTACCTTCCGTAAATAGAGCCAAAGCTAGCTATACCGATATTTTTTCGACGGTTATGACAAAATTAGGAGCAAGAAATGCAGATGTCGTGGCCATTACGGCAGCGATGCCTGACGGAACAGGGCTAAAGCGTTTTTCTAATATGTATCCCAATCGCTTTTTTGATGTGGGTATTGCAGAGCAACATGCAGTAACATTTGCAGCGGGGCTTGCTGCGGGAGGCCTTAGACCAATTGTGGCAATCTATTCCTCCTTTTTGCAGCGTGCTTATGATCAGATATTGCATGACGTGTGTATTCAGAATCTTCCGGTTGTATTTGCCATAGATAGAGCTGGCTTAGTGGGGAGTGATGGAGAAACACATCAGGGGATTTTTGATTTATCATATCTTTCTTCTATTCCCAATATGCAGATTATGGCACCTAAAAACAAATGGGAGCTATCCGATATGATGAAATTTGCCGTTCAGTTTAGGGGACCTATTGCACTTCGATATCCAAGAGGTGAGGCATATGAGGGATTAAAAGAATTCCGAGAACCGATTGTATTTGGAAAGAGTGAGTTATTATATGAAGAGAGTGATATCGCTTTGATTGCTGTAGGCAGTATGGTGAAAGAAGCCGAAGTGATTAGACATGAATTAAAGGATAGAGGATTTCCTTGTAGCCTTATTAATGCAAGATTTGTAAAACCAATAGACGGGGCATTACTATCAGAATTATCTGAGGGACATTCTTTATTCGTAACACTTGAGGAAAATGTGCAAAGTGGTGGATTTGGAGAAAAAGTAAGGGCCTACTGCTATGAAAAGTGTCTTGACGTTAAGGTCGCAGTTGTGGCATTATCGGACGAATATGTAGAACATGGCAATGTGGAATTGCTTAAGAGAGAGGTTGCAATCGATAATGAGTCTATTATTAAAAGAGTCATTGCAGAATATGTGAGTTTATGAAAGAAAGATTAGATGTTTTACTTGTAAAAGCAGGATTGGCAGAGTCCCGTGAAAAAGCAAAGGCGATTATTATGGCTGGAAATGTTTTTATCAAGGGGCAGCGTGAAGACAAAGCAGGAACAGTTTTTGAGGAAGATGGAATTGAAATTGAAATGAAAGGAAACACACTTCCCTATGTAAGCAGGGGCGGATTAAAGCTTGCTAAAGCCATGTCTGTTTTTAAAATAGATGTGGGGGACAAGATATGTATGGATATTGGGGCATCTACTGGAGGGTTTACCGATTGTATGTTACAAAACGGTGCAAGAAAGGTGTATGCTATTGATGTGGGACATGGACAATTAGCATGGAAATTGCGACAGGATAGCAGAGTCGTATGTATGGAAAAGACTAATTTTCGGTATATGACCAAAGATAAAATAGCGGATGTTATTGAATTTGCCGCGACAGATGTTTCATTTATTTCACTGACGAAGATTTTGCCTGCAGCATATGACTTGCTTCAGGAAGGTGCTTATATGGTATGCCTTATCAAACCACAATTTGAAGCGGGACGAGAACATGTTGGTAAGAAAGGTGTTGTTCGTGATTCCAAAATTCATGAAGAAGTAATTGAAAAAATAGTAAGCTTTTGCTTAAGCAATCATTTCAAAATACTTGGAATGGAATATTCACCAATTAAGGGGCCGGAAGGTAATATTGAATATTTACTCTATATCCAAAAATGTACGGAAAATGACAACAAGGACTTTAAGCAGGAAATTGGGGAGCTTGTTAAGAGTGCAAATGAGACATTGTAGCAGGAAAAAAGAGGGATGACAGATGAAAAACTTTATTGTTAAGGCAAATAGCAGTAAGGATATAGGTTTTGCATTATCTAATAAAATCAAGCAATATCTGATGGAAAGAGGATGCAATTGTGAAGTTCTAAATGACGTAAGGAGTCTGGCAGGGTTCGAAGCCGAAAACCTTATTACGACAAAAGTTCCAGCAGATACGGAATGTGTCATTGTTCTCGGTGGAGATGGGACGTTGATTCAAGTGGCCCGTGATCTAGCACAGGAAGACATTGCTTTTATTGGTGTCAACCTAGGCACGCTTGGTTACTTGGCAGAGATAGAGCCAGAAGCGGTTTTTCAAACGTTAGATAGATTGATTGCGGATGAGTATGGTGCAGAGAATCGGATGATGTTAAGTGGGACGCCATATGTTAGTAGTCATGAAATGAAAAAGCAAGTTGCCTTAAATGATGTTATTATTACCAGAAGCGGTCCCCTGAGACTTGTGAAATTTATTATTTATGTGAATGGAAAGCAGCTTAAAACCTATGGAGCAGATGGAATTATAGTTTCTACGCCAACTGGTTCTACAGGGTACAATTTGTCTGCAGGTGGTCCAATTGTAGAGCCAGATGCAAAAGTGTTACTTCTCACTCCTGTAAACGCGCATACACTTAATGCAAGAAGTATTATCCTTTCTTCAGAGGATGAAATTACAATTGAAATTGGTCCAGGAAGGCGTAATGAAAATGATACCGCTGAGGTTTTTTTCGATGGGGCTGCGATGGTAAAACTTAAAACAGGTGATTGTGTAAAAGTTAGAATGGCAGAAGAAACAACAAAAATTCTCAAGATGAGCAAAGAAAATTTTCTGGATGTTCTCAGAAAAAAATTGGCTGATGCAGAATAGGAAACAAAATATGAAAAGCAATAGGCATAAAAAAATTATTGAATTAATACATAAGTATGCAATTGAAACGCAGGAAGAGCTTGCGCAAAGACTGAACGAAGAGGGATTTGATGTGACGCAGGCAACAGTATCAAGAGATATTCGCCAACTGCAATTATCAAAGATTGTGAATGAAAGCGGAAAGCAGAAGTATACCCGACCAGAGCATACTGACAAGGAAATGTCTCAAAAGTATATCCGTGTGTTGAATGAGGGCTTAGTATCAATGGATATGGCACAGAATATTCTTGTAATCAAGACAGTATCAGGCATGGCAATGGCTGTTGCAGCTGCACTCGATGCTATTCATTTTGATGAAGTGGTTGGTAGTATTGCAGGAGATGATACAGTCATGTGTGCAATCAGAAGTGTCGAGGATACCTATCAAGTAATGGAAAAAATTAGAGAATTAGGGATAAAGTAAAAATCAACCAATGGTGGGAAGAAAATATGTTAGTTAATCTTCATATAAAAAATCTGGCTTTAATTGAAGAAGCTGAAATAGATTTTCAAAAAGGTCTTAATATTTTAACAGGAGAAACAGGTGTCGGTAAATCAATCATTATCGATTCGGTTCATTTTGCATTAGGACAGAAGATATCTAAGGATGTAGTTCGGGATAATGCTGACTATGCTTTGGCAGAACTGGTTTTTGAAATGGATAATGATAGACAGCTACAGGCTGTCAGGGAGATGGATATTCCAGTTGAAAATGAAGTCGTAATGCAGCGTAAAATTGTGAACGGTAGAAGTATTAGTAAGGTGAATGGTGAAACAGTAACAACGGGTATGTTACAGGAGCTTGCTGATATTTTAATTGATATTCATGGGCAGCATGAACATCAATCTCTTTTGAAAAAGAAGAAGCATATGGAGGTACTGGATTCCTTTTGTGGACAGCCAGTGGCGATTCTCATAGAACAGGTAAAAGAGTACCATGAACAATACATGAAATTAAAAAATGAATTCAGCAATGCAAACATAGATAATACTGCAAGGAATAAAGAAATTATTCTTGCTTCATTTGAAATAGAAGAAATCGAGAACGCAATACCAGTAGTGGGAGAAGATGTTTCACTGGAACAAGATTATCGAAGAATGGTCAATGCAAAAAAAATAATGGAAGCAATCAATATGGTACATTTATATACAAGCTATGATGATGAGAATGGTGCGGGAGAAAGCCTGGGCCGTGCATTACGTGAGTTGAGAAGTATTATAATTTATGATGAAAAGCTTGAGACAATGCAAACAGAGTTATCAGAAATTGATAATCTGCTGAACGATTTTAACAGAGTAGTAGCAGATTATATTGACGAGTTGGAATTTTCAGATGAAGAATTTCAGGTAGTGGAAGACAGGCTTAATAAAATTAATTATTTGAAAAGTAAATATGGTAGTTCTATAGAAGAGATTTTGACTTACTTTGAAGCACAGAAGAAGAGACTGCAGCAGTTGCAGGATTATGATTATTATTTGGAGTCTTTAGAGAAAGAGACGGAAAAGATAAAGGATATTCTTTTTGAGAAAAGTGAAGCATTATCAAATATCAGACAAGAAAATGCAGTCATGCTTTCACAGCAAATGAAAGAGGCATTGAATGACCTGAATTTTTTGGATGCAAGATTTGAGATAGAAGTTAGACGTATGCACAATCATTTTTCTGCCAGCGGTTTCGATGAAGTAGAATTTATGATTTCTACAAATCCAGGAGAAAGATTAAAGCCATTGGAAATGATTGCATCAGGCGGAGAAATGTCAAGAATCATGCTTGCAATTAAGACGGTACTTGCTAAAAAGGATGAGATAGGAGTTTTGATTTTTGATGAAATAGATTCTGGAATTAGTGGCAGAACAGCACAAAAGGTGTCTGAAAAACTTGCATTATTGTCTGGAACTCATCAGGTAATTTGTGTGACACATTTGCCACAGATAGCAGCCATGGCAGACGTGCATTTTGAGATAACGAAGGTTACAAATGGAGAGCATACATTGACACATGTGGAAAAATTAAATAGTACCAAAATAACAGAAGAACTGGCGAGGATGCTGGGCGGAGCAGAAATAACACCTGTTGTTTTGAAGAATGCCGAAGAGATGAAGAAATTAGCAACACATACTAAAGAAAAGTTATTTAATAATAGAGATATATAACAGGAGGGCTTGTACGTGAAGAAAGTGCTATTTGTTGCATCAGAATGTGTTCCATTTATTAAAACAGGCGGTTTGGCAGATGTGGTTGGCTCTTTGCCAAAATGCTTTGATAAGAAATATTTCGATGTGAGAGTCATGCTACCAAAATACTCAAGTATTTCAAAAGAATATAGTGATAAAATGAAATTTTCTACGCATTTCAATATTGATCTCGCATGGAGAACACAATATGTAGGTGTGTTTGAGATGGAGTATGAAGGAATCACGTTTTATTTTATTGATAATGAGTATTATTTTTCGAGTCCCAAACCATATGGAGAGATGTATGCAGATATTGAGAAGTTTTCATTTTTTTCAAAAGCTTCTTTAGCGTCTTTACCAGCAATAGAATTCATGCCGGATATTATACATTGCCATGACTGGCAGACGGGATTAGTACCTGTATTTATGAAGGAACGTTTTCACCAGGGTGATTTTTTCATTCATATGAAATCAATTATGACAATTCACAACCTGAAGTTTCAAGGAACATGGGACGTGAGTACAATCAGAGATATGACGGGGCTTCCAGAGTATTTCTTTACACCAGACAAGCTGGAGGCATATGGGGATGCCAATTTACTTAAAGGTGGGCTGGTGTTTGCAGATGCGATAACGACTGTTAGTTACACATATGCGGAAGAGATTAAAATGCCTTTCTATGGGGAAGGTCTGGATGGTTTAATGAGAGTCAGGGCAAATGATTTACGTGGTATTTTGAATGGTATTGATTATGAAGAGTATAATCCAGAGACGGACGAATATATTGAATATCCATATCATGCAATTGATTTTCGAAAAGAAAAAGTAAAGAACAAGAAAGCATTGCAAGCCGAGCTTGGGCTAGAACAAAATGAAAAAAAATTCATGATTGGAATTGTGAGCAGACTGACAGATCAAAAGGGATTTGATTTGATTGCCTATGTGATGGAAGAACTGTGCCAGGAAGATTTACAGATTGTAATTCTTGGAACTGGTGATGAGAAATATGAAAACATGTTTCGGCATTTTGATTGGAAATATAGTAATAAAGTATCAGCTAATATTTATTATTCAGAGGCACTATCTCATAAAATATATGCTTCTGCAGATGCTTTTCTAATGCCTTCACTTTTTGAACCATGTGGACTTAGCCAGATGATGGCACTTCATTATGGCACGATACCGATAGTGCGTGAAACAGGTGGATTAAAGGATACAGTAATACCCTATAATGAATATGAAGGAACTGGTACTGGATTTAGTTTTATGAATTACAATGCACATGAGATGCTAACAACCATACGCCATGCACATAATATTTACGTGAATAAAAAACGTGAATGGAACAAAATGATAGACAGAGCAATGGTAGCTGATTTTTCTTGGCGTGTCTCAGCAATGAAATATCAAGAATTGTACGATTGGCTCATTGACTGACTATGAGCCAGTTATTTCTTCAACACCTTTTATATTAGGTGCAATCATCATGGAATAATTTGTATAGTAAACAACGAAGCCTGGTTTCCCACCACTGGGCTTTTTAACATTCTTTCGTTCTGTATAATCAATCTCGACTTTTTCCTGCCCTTTTCCCTTAGAATAGTATGCAGCAAGTGAAGCGGCTTCTTCAAAGACATGATTAGGAATATCTTTACTTCCATCGGTTTTTAATATTACGTGTGAACCAGGAATGCCTTTGGCGTGAAACCACCAGTCACCACCGTTTGCAAATTTAAAAGTCAATTCATCATTCTGATAATTATTTTTTCCGACATAGATATGATAACCATCATGGCTAAAATAATGAAAAGGCTTGCTGGTATGTTTGACCTTTTTCATAATTCCTTTTCCATGCCGCTTGATGTATCCATTTTCTACAAGTTCTTCTTTGATTTGAATCAGATCTTCCTCCTGCAATGCAATGTCCATAGCAGTAAGAATCGATTCTAAATGCGTTATTTCATCTTCCGTTTCCTTAATCAGCGCAGTAAGTGCCTCATCAGTTCGCTTCAATTTATTATATTTATCAAAATACTTCTTTGCATTTTCAGAAGGTGGAATGGTTTCATCAAGTGGAATCGTAATCATTTCATCTGTATAATAATTAAGGGCTTCAAAGGATTTACATCCTTGCGTCAGGCCATAACCATAGGTGTTTATTAATTCCCCATAGACCTTGTAGATTTCTTTTTTTTCAGTATCCTTTAATTGCTTTAATTGCAAATCATATTTTTTCACATTTCGCTCGAGAGCTGTCTGTGCAATCTTTCTTAAGTCTGTTGATTTTTGACGAATCCTTGTTATTAAATTCTTCTGGGCATAAAAAGTCTCAAGAACATTAGAGATAGAGGGATCAGAAAAGCACTCCAAATCAGAATACTGGTTTAATGTTATTGCAGAAAATTCTTTTGGTGTGTCATTATCATAAATCATATTTGGCGAGAATTTTTGATTAACCACATCCTCCAGTAGCGAGATAAACTGATGATATAGCTGCAGAAACGCATCTTCACTAAGAGTATTTGCAGGCAGGGTAAAATCCACACCAGCGCGATAGCAGATTTCATCAGCAATAACTGGAGAAATGCCGGTAAAGGTCGTATAGAGCGCTTTGGAAAGGGGTATTGACTTGTCCTTGAGCTGCGAAATAAATAAAGATATACTTTCTGTACCATCTGGTTGTAAAGGTGCAATAAAATCAAGTGGGTCATACTTGTTTTGTGTTGATGGGATAAAATAATCCTTTCCTGGCAAAACTTCTCGAACAGAACTTATCATACTGGAAATATGTTTAATACTGTCAATAATTGTGCTGTTATCATCTAAAAAAATAATATTACTGTGTTTTCCCATAATCTCAACAACAAGTATTTTTTTACATAAATCACCCATTTCATTTAGATGCTCAATGTCAAAGCGAATCACTCTTTCAAGCCCAGGCTGTGAAATCGAAATAATACGTCCATTTTGAATATGCTTTCTAAGGAGCATACAGAAGTTGGGTGCTGTTAAAGGACTTTGTTTATTATTTTTTGTAAGATAGATAAACGGAAGAGAGGCACCTGCTGATATTAGGAGCCGCTGTTGTCCGTCTCTATTTTTGATTGTTAAAAGAAGCTCATCATTTTCTGGTTGTGCAATTTTGTATATCCTGCCCTCTAAGACAGTTTGCTTTAATTCACATACAATATTTGCAATGGTTATTCCATCAAGTGCCATTTTTATCCTCATTTCATGATACCGTAGTAATATAAAATTCATTGTAACTGATAGAACCAGTCAGGTCAAATCAAAACTTTTGTAATAGCGACCTTGACGCAGTTCTTTTGTTGCTCTATAATATTAAGATGTACGCAGCAAAGGCAGAAGAGTAAGATTGTGATAGACAAAGTATTCATTGGAGTTGCCATAGGAGAAGAAAATGATTAAGAGCATGACTGGATTTGGAAGATGCGAGATTTCTGATGTGCACTGCAAATTTACTGTAGAAATAAAAGCAGTAAATCATAGGTATCTTGATATTAACCTTAAGATGCCAAAGAAGTTCAGCTTTTTTGAGTCTTCCATCAGAACCGTTTTGAAGAATTATATTCAAAGAGGAAAAGTAGATATTTTTATTACTTATGAAGATTTCACAGAGAATAATGTGTGTATTAAATACAATAAAGAGGTTGCAGAAGAATATGTAAAATATCTGGCACAGATGGCAGAGGATTTTTCGCTTGAGAATGACATCAGAGTATCTGCATTGTCGAGATATCCAGAGGTATTGACATTAGAGGAACAGACTGTCGATGAAGAAGAGTTGTGGAAGAATCTTGAAAAGGCAGTGAAAGGCGCAGCAGAGGAGTTTGTAGAAGCGAGAATCACTGAGGGAGAAAATCTCAAGAATGATTTATTGACAAAAATTGATGGAATGCTGAGCCATATAGATTTTATTACAGAACGATCACCTCAGATTGTTGCCGCTTATCATACTAAGCTGGAAGATAAGGTGAAAGAATTACTAAATGATGCACAGATAGATGAAAATAGAATTTTGACAGAGGTAACACTTTTTGCTGATAAAATATGTGTGGATGAAGAGATTGTAAGATTACGTAGCCATATTGAGCACACGAAGTTAACACTTAAAGAGGGTGGAAGTGTCGGCAGAAAGCTCGACTTTATTGCGCAGGAATTAAATAGAGAAGCAAATACGATTCTTAGTAAATCAAATGATATTATTACCTCAAATAGAGCGATTGACTTAAAGACAGAGATTGAAAAGATAAGAGAACAGATTCAAAATATTGAGTAGCAAGTATGCATGCAAAAACATGCAATATGCGGAAGGTGAGAAAAGGATGCAGCAACGGGGTATATTGTTAGTGATATCAGGGTTTGCAGGTTCAGGAAAAGGAACACTGATGAAGGAATTGATGAACCGCTACAATAACTATGTGTTATCCATATCTGCAACTACGAGAGCGCCAAGACCGGGAGAAGTACATGGTAGGGAATACTTTTTTATCTCGAAAGAAAAATTTGAAGAGATGATTGAAAAAGATGAATTACTCGAACATGCGCAGTATGTGGGTAATTATTATGGAACTCCAAAATCTTATGTGGAAGAACAGATTTCTTCTGGCAAAGATGTTATACTGGAGATAGAAACGCAGGGCGGACTCATTATCAAAGAGAAATTCCCGGATTCCCTGTTGTTGTTTGTAATGCCACCAAGTGTATCTGAACTGCACCGAAGACTTGTTGAACGGGGGACGGAAACTGCTGCAGTGATCGCTTCTAGAATGGAACGCGGCAGGCTGGAAGCAAAGGATATTGAAAAATATGACTATCTCGTAGTAAACGACGATATTTCAGAATGTGTAGAGAGAATCCATGGGACGATTGTGAGTGCTCACTTTACTACAAAGAGAAATAAAGCCATCATTGAGAATATCGAAAAGGAATTTGAAACATTTTTAAATTAAAGCAATTATTATTTTCGAAGAAAACAGGAGGAATTAGTATGTTACATCCGTCTTACACAGATTTAATGGAAGTAGTAAATAGTGAGGTAGAGGAAGGGGAACATCCCGTAGTAAACAGTAGATATTCTATTGTGTTGGCTACAAGCAAGAGAGCGAGACAGATTATTAATGGAGCGCAGACCTTGGTGGATGCGAAAGGTAAAAAACCTTTATCAGTAGCGATTGAGGAATTAAATACTGGCAAAGTAAAAATTGTCGGTGATGACGAGGATAAGCTATAGAATGAAAGTCATATTTGTATCTCTGGGGTGTGATAAAAACCTGGTGGATTCAGAAGTGATGTTGGGTCTCTTACGTGACAGTGGTTATGAATTCACAGATGATGAGGCAGAAGCAGACGTAATTATTATTAATACGTGCTGCTTTATTCATGATGCCAAAGAAGAGAGTATTCAAATGATTTTGGATATGGCTGAATATAAAAAGTTAGAAAAAGGGAAATGCAAGGCTCTGATCGTAGCTGGTTGTTTAGGACAACGATATCAAGCTGAAATCGAGCAGGATATCCCAGAGGTGGATGCCATTGTTGGAACGACAGCCTATGATAAGATTGTTGAAGCAATGGAATCAGTATTGCAGGGGAAGAAAGGGAATCATTTTGCTTCCGTAGATGAATTGCCACTAGTAAATACAAAACGAATTCTCACAACTGGTGGGCATTATGCATATTTAAAAATTGCCGAAGGCTGTGATAAGCACTGTACATATTGCATTATACCAAAGCTGCGTGGACATTTCAGAAGTGTTCCCATGGAGCGCTTAATAGAGGAAGCTACAGAACTGGTAGCTTTAGGTGTGAAAGAGTTGATCTTAATTGCGCAGGAGACTACTCTTTATGGGGTTGACTTATATGGAGAAAAGTCTTTGCCACAATTACTGAGAGAACTCGCTAAGATTGAAGGACTTTATTGGATTAGGCTCATGTACTGCTATCCAGAAGAAATTGATGATGCGTTAATTAGTGTTATCAAGGAGGAGCCAAAAATATGTCATTATCTTGACTTACCAATCCAGCATGCTTCTGATGCTATCCTAAAACGAATGGGAAGAAGAACAGATAGTGCGGCGCTTCGCGAAATCATATGGAAGCTACGCAGAGAAATACCTGATATTTGCTTACGGACAACCTTAATTACCGGATTTCCAGGAGAAAGTGAAGCAGACCATGAAATACTAATGGATTTTGTGGACGACGTGGAATTTGAGAGACTGGGTGTGTTTACATATTCACCAGAGGAAAATACGCCAGCAGCAGATATGGATGACCAGGTGGCTGAAGAGTTGAAGGAAGAGCGCCAAGCAGAATTAATGATGCTTCAACAGGAAATTGCTTTTGATAAGGCAATTGATATGGTAGGGTGCGAGATGTATGCCTTTGTTGAGGGAAAAGTTGTGGAAGAAAACGCTTATGTGGCTCGTACTTATATGGACGCACCTAATGTAGATGGCTATTTATTTGTCAAAACAGATGTCGAACTCATTAGTGGTGATTTTGTACGCGTAAAAATAACAGGAGCTCTTGAGTATGATTTAATTGGAGAACTTATATAAAACAATAGTAAGGGGGCTGTATATGAATCTACCTAATAAATTAACACTTTTAAGAGTATTGATGATTCCATTTTTTGTGGTGTTTATGCTATGGAATATTGTTGGAGATATGAGCAAATGGATTGCACTTTCTATTTTCATTTTAGCCAGCATGACAGACTGGCTGGATGGATACCTTGCAAGAAAGAATAATCTTGTAACAAACTTTGGGAAGTTTATGGATCCCTTGGCTGATAAACTACTTGTGTGTGCAGCTATGATTTGTCTTATTCAGTTGGAAAAATTATCTGCATGGATTGTCATTATTATAATTAGCAGAGAATTTATTATCAGTGGTTTCCGTTTGATTGCTTCCGATAAAGGTGTTGTGATAGCAGCAAGCTATTGGGGAAAGTTCAAAACGGTATTTCAGATGATTATGATTATTTTGTTAATCGCTGATTTTCAAAATTATTTTTTGCAGAGCATGACAAACTTATGTGTATGGATTGCTCTTATACTGACAGTAGTATCTTTGGTAGATTATTTATTTAAGAATAAAAAGATTATGTCTATGTAGGTGTCACTTTCTAAAGTGGCATTAAATAAAAGGAAGTGAAAACGATGGTTGTAGAATTAATATCGGTAGGAACAGAATTACTGTTGGGTAATATTGTGAATACAAATGCTGCTTATTTAGCTGAAAAGTGTGCTATTCTTGGATTATCCTGTTATTACCAGAGCACAATAGGTGATAATGAAGAAAGATTGACGGAGAGTGTACATACTGCGTTAGGTCGCGCAGATATCATTATTTTATCAGGTGGACTTGGGCCAACAGGTGATGATCTTACAAAAGAGGTCGTAGCAAAAGTATTTCATAAAGAGATGTATGTGGATGCGTATACGAAGGAGCAGATACAAAAATTTTTCGACAGGCGTGGCATAAAGATAACGGATAATAACTGGAAACAAGCTATGATACCTGAAGGTGCGATTATTTTAAATAATGATAATGGAACTGCACCTGGGATTATTATTGAGGAAAATGGGAAAACTGTAGTACTTCTTCCGGGACCGCCCAATGAACTTATCCCAATGTTTGAAAAAGATGTATATGATTTCTTAAATAAAAAAGCACCTAATACTATTTTTTCAAAAGTAGTCAAAATATGCGGCATTGGAGAAAGTGCTGTAGAAGAAATGATTCGGGATTTGATGGAAACTTCTAATCCTACAGTGGCACCATATGCAAAGACTGGTGAGGTTCACTTACGCGTAACTGCCATGGCAAAAAGTGAAAAAGATGCAAAAAAAATTGTGAAGCCGGTTGTAGAAGAGTTAAAAAGAAGAATCGGTTTTAATATTTATACGACCGATTCCACGGTAACTTTAGAGCAGACAGTCATAAAACTTCTTAAAAAAAATCAGCTAACGTTTTCTACAGTAGAATCGTGTACGGGAGGTATGCTGGCAGCAAGACTCGTCAATGTATCCGGGGTTTCTAAATCATTTAAAGAAGGTATGATAACCTATTCCAATAAAGCAAAACGAGAGCACGCTGGTGTTAAAAAATCAACACTTTCGAAATATGGCGCTGTTAGTTCACAAGTGGCAAAAGAAATGGCAATAGGAGGCGCAAAATTTGCGAAAACAGATGTGTCCATTGCAATTACAGGCATAGCGGGTCCAGACGGAGGCACTACAGAAAAACCGGTAGGACTTATATACATAGCCTGCAATATTTGTGGAAAGGTAAGAGTAAAGGAATACCATTTTAGCGGAAATAGAGCAAAAATAAGAGAGAATACAGTTTCGGCAGCATTAACACTGATGCGCCTCTATCTATTGGAATATCAAAATGATAATAACAATGAAATTATTTTTGAAAAAAAGAAAAGTGATTAATTAAGTATATAAATATAAGCATATAAATATAGCACAGATAACTGTTGCCTGCATAAGAGATCTGTGCTATTATAATAGCATTATTGGATATATGATAGAAACAGGTAGCATCATAAATTTTATTTCTGTTCGTTTTCTGGCAGTTCAGCCAATTTTTTTCAAACAAGTGTAGTGTTTTTTATCTTTAATGGTATAAGAGAGTTTTATAGGACATATAATATGAGAAAGTTATGACACAATGAATTTTGAAAAATGAAATTGAAATTGCAAACAAATATGGGTTGACAAAATCGAACAGATGTTTTATCATTTAATAAGAACAAACGTTCTAACCGAAAAGGAGAGCTGAGATGGAAAAGGAAGACAAATTAAAGGCATTGGATGCAGCACTGATGCATATTGAAAAGCAGTTTGGCAAAGGTGCAATTATGAAACTGGGCGATTCGGGAACAAATATGAATATAGAGACGACTCCTACGGGTTCGTTAAGTTTAGATATTGCATTGGGACTTGGCGGTATTCCTAGAGGACGAGTGATTGAAATATATGGACCGGAATCCAGCGGTAAGACTACTGTGACATTACATATGATTGCAGAAGTTCAAAAGCGTGGTGGTATTGCAGGCTTTATTGATGCAGAACATGCACTTGATCCCGTTTATGCAAAGAATATTGGTGTAGATATTGATAACTTATATATCTCTCAGCCTGATAATGGAGAGCAGGCTATGGAAATAACGGAAACTATGGTTAGATCAGGTGCAGTTGATATTATAGTAATAGATTCTGTGGCGGCATTGGTTCCGAAAGCAGAGATAGATGGAGATATGGGCGATTCTCATATGGGATTGCAGGCAAGACTTATGTCTCAAGCCCTTAGAAAGCTTACTGCTATTATTAGTAAATCAAATTGTACTGTTATTTTTATTAACCAATTACGTGAGAAGATAGGTGTTATGTTTGGAAATCCAGAGACGACAACAGGTGGGCGTGCGCTTAAGTTCTATGCATCAGTGAGAATGGATGTTAGGAAGATAGAAACATTAAAGCAGGGTGGCGAAGTAATTGGAAATAGAACGAGAATTAAAGTTGTAAAAAATAAAATTGCACCACCTTTTAGAGAAGCAGAGTTTGATATCATGTTTGGAGAAGGGATTTCTTCAGTAGGAGATATATTAGATTTAGCAGCAGATGTTAATATTATTAATAAAAGTGGTGCATGGTATGCATATGATAACCAGAAGATTGGGCAGGGACGCGAAAATACAAAACAATATTTAAAAGAAAATCCAGCTATTTGTGCTGAGGTAGAAGAAAAAGTGCGTGTGCATTTTGGACTAGAAGCTAATAAGCAAGAAGCAGGTAAAAAAGCTGAAAAGGCTGAAAAAACATCTGCAAAGCCATCAAATGAAGCCGTAGCTACGAAAAAGGCACCTAAATCTGACAAGACGGAAGCATGATATGCAATTAATTGTAACAAAGATTGAAGAGTATATAAAAAGCAAATATAAAATATATATAAATGATGAATTCGCCTTTGTATTATACAAGGGTGAATTACGTCGTTATGCAGTAGAGCTGGGCGTAATATTTACGGAAGAACTGCAGCATGAAATTGTGGAAGTGGTTCTGACTAAGCGCGCGAAGTTAAGAGCAATGCACCTGCTTGAAAAAATCGATCGGACTGAAGCAGATATACGTAGAAAACTGAGGGAAAATTTGTATCCAGAAGTAGTTATAAATGTAGCAGTAGAATATGTAAAGCAGTATCATTATATTGATGATGAACGTTATGCAAAGAACTATATTCATTGTAAGGAAATGGCAATGAGTCAGCATGAAATCGGCAGGAAGTTATTGGAAAAAGGTGTTTCAAAAGATATTATTAGTAAACAGTTGGACCTTGTCGAAGATAGAGATGTGGAATTAATAGGTAAATTGATTCAGAAACGTTGTAAGCAGGTAGAAGACTTATCCTATCTGGAAAAGAATAAGTTATATGCATTTTTATACCGTAAGGGATTTGCGTTAGATAACATAGATAAGGCGTTTCGCTCGATTTCACTTGACATAACATAGAAAACAGTATAAAATTTACTTGTTGTAAATTCGTTTATTAGAGTGTTTACATAACATTCTATATGGATAAAGTACAATGAAAATTTCATAAGGAGGTGCTCCTGTACCATGATAGCAGTTATAATTGCTGTGGTGGTCACGTTAGTTGTAGTAACGCCTATTACCTATTATATTGCTGCCAGTAACCGAAAGAAGTCAGATAAGGCTAGAATCGGAAATGCTGAGCAAAAAGCAAGAGAGATAATAGACGAAGCTCTTAAAACAGCTGAATCTAAGAAGCGAGAAGCTCTTTTGGAAGTAAAAGAAGAGTCCATTCATACAAAGAGTGAACTTGAAAAAGAAACCAAAGAACGCAGAAAAGAGCTACAGCGACTAGAAAGTCGTGTGCAGCAAAAAGAAGAAAGCGTTGATAAGAAGCTTGAGAATCTAGAAAGACGTGAAGCCGCAAGTACAGCAAAAGAAGAGGCTTTGGCAAGACAAAAAGAAGAAATTGCTAAGCTGAATGAACAAAGAGTACAGGAACTAGAAAGAATCTCAGGTTTGACCTCCGAACAAGCAAAAGAATATCTGTTAAAGATTGTTGAAGATGAAGTAAAGCATGAAACAGCAATGCTCGTAAAGGAACTTGAATCCAGAGCAAAAGAAGAAGCTGACAAAAAGGCAAAAGAATATGTAGTGACAGCAATACAGAAATGTGCCGCTGATCATGTAGCGGAAACTACGATTTCTGTTGTACAGCTTCCTAATGATGAAATGAAAGGCAGGATTATCGGTAGAGAAGGACGCAATATTAGAACACTTGAGACATTGACAGGCGTGGACCTTATTATCGATGATACACCAGAGGCAGTCGTGCTATCTGGCTTTGATCCAATTAGGAGAGAAGTGGCAAGAATTGCACTGGAAAAGTTAATTGTCGATGGACGTATTCATCCGGCAAGAATTGAAGAAATGGTAGAAAAAGCCCAAAAGGAAGTTGAAGTTCTGATTCGTGAGGAGGGTGAAGCCGCTACGCTCGAAGTTGGAGTACACGGTATACATCCAGAGCTTGTCAGATTACTTGGTAAGATGCGTTTCCGTACCAGTTATGGTCAGAATGCTCTTAAGCACTCCATTGAAGTATCGCTTTTATCGGGATTACTTGCCGCAGAAATTGGCGTAGATATCCGTATGTCAAAGAGAGCAGGTCTATTACATGATATTGGTAAGGCCGTAGATCATGAGATGGAGGGTTCACATATTCAATTGGGGGTCGATTTATGTAGAAAATATAAAGAATCGCCAATAGTCATTAATTCAGTAGAATCACATCATGGTGATGTAGAAGCAACATCTTTGATTGCATGTATTGTGCAGGCAGCTGATACTATTTCGGCAGCAAGGCCAGGGGCAAGAAGAGAAACATTAGAAACATATACTAACAGATTAAAACAACTAGAGGACATAACCAACGCGTTCAAGGGCGTTGACAAATCTTTTGCTATTCAAGCAGGTCGTGAGATTCGTATTATGGTAGTTCCTGAACAAGTTTCTGATGCAGACATGATATTACTTGCACGTGATATTTCAAAGCAGATTGAATCTGAACTTGAATATCCAGGGCAGGTAAAGGTAAGTGTTATCAGAGAAAGCAGAGTCGTAGACTATGCGAAGTAGTCTTAAATAAAAATTGTCAAATGTGAAAAACCCAGAAAACGTTATGTTTACTGGGTTTTTTTAATACATGGATTTCGACCATTTACTATAAATTACTATATTTTACGGGTATATTTGTGATGAAGTTGTGATGAATTCCAAAAAAATTTGTGATATAGCATTTTTAACTAATATGTTTTTTATACATAGAGAGTTTATTGGTTTTTAATAAAGACTAATAGATTCTCTTTTTTGTTGCCTAATCATAACACATTGAAGGAGGAAAGAGAATCATGAATTTTGATGAATTTAAAGAACAGTTACGAAGTGATTTACTGGGTGTCTTACCAAAAGACATGCAGGATGTTGAAATTAATTTTCAGCATACAGAGAAGCTACAGAACGGTTCTTATGATGGGATGATGGTCAGACAGGTAGGACAGCCAATAGGTATGAATGTCGATTTGAACAGATTTTATTCTGAGTTCGAGAATGGAACATCCTATGAGGAATGTCTGGAGGAGTTGTGAGCAATTGTTTCACATAATCTTTATGAAATGCCGAAGATTAATGTAGAACAGCTTAAGTCAGCGGATGTGAAGCAGCCACAGTGTCCGGAGAATAAGGAAAAGGCGATTAAGGGATGCGTTTTAGTATTTTGGGATGGTGTAGAGAGGTAAACAATAGATATGGGGTTTTGCACACTTGAAATCAACCATACGGCTGAAATACATATAAAAGATGGACAATTAGAGGTTACGACAGAGGAAGGTATTGCACTTATTCCGCTGGAGGATTTGACACAGATAAGTTGAATGACCCGCTAAAAATGGTGCATCGTTCAACAAAGCTCTGTGCTCATATGAAACCACTTTGGTGGAAGATACTCTGTATAAAGTGATACAGTCTTTTTTTATTGCAGATTAAATTTCAAAATTCAAAAAAAAATATATTGACATACTGTACGTGATACAGTATATTGTTGGTGTGTGGTACACACTATAGTACATCATACAATACAAAAAAGAAGGGAATGATATTTTGGATCGAGAAGAACTTATATCCAGCATGATTATGGAGCTTCGGCGTGGCACCATTATCCTGGGAGTTTTAAGTCAGCTGAATGAGCCTGTGTATGGTTACAATCTGGTAAACATATTATCTGATTGCGGAATGACCGTAGAGGCAAATACGCTGTATCCTCTTTTACGCCGCCTGGAAGGACAGGGAATTTTAAGTAGCCGCTGGGAAACCGAAGACAATTCAAAACCCCGGAAGTATTATGTTATTACCGATTTTGGGAAAGAAATTTACCATGCCATGAGCAGGCAATGGTCAGATACTGTTTCAAGTATGAAAGAACTTATGGAAAGGAGCTCCTTATGAGTAATCAATTCAATCATGACCTTATCGAACGCTATATTTACGCTGTTACCAGGCAGCTTCCATACAAAATCCGGGAGGATATTTCAAAAGAATTACAATCACTTATTGATGATATGCTTCTGGAACGCTGCCATGGTAAATTACCAACTCAGACAGATTTGAATCTGGTTCTGACCGAGCTTGGAAAACCAGAAGATCTGGCCAGAAATTACAATCCTGACCAGGATAAATACTTGATTAGTCCCAAATACTATGGTATTTACAAGTCATTATTATCCATTGTACTTGCCTCAACTGCCCTTGGAATGACAATTGCCGGATTTCTAAATATTATCTTTTCACAAAATCCAATTTCCCTGCCACTGGAAATCTTAAAGTGGATGGGTACCTCTATTATGGGGCTTATATATCCATTTGCTTTCATTACCATTTTAGTTGCTATATTTGAACGCAAAGGTATTTTTGTGGATTTGAATTTCTCTGATTTTCAAGACCTTCCTAAAGTACCACGTGAGCAGGAAAAAATAAGAAAATTTGACTGTGTTTTCGAAATTACTTTTTCCATCCTGTTTGCCGTCCTGTTCCTTTTTACTCCAAATGCAATAAGAGTATTTACCCATCTTCCAAAAAGTTCCGGTATGTCCTCTATTCCTGTTTTTCAGGCAGAAGTAATCCACAATATGTGGTTTCTCATTGTTTTATTTTTCCTGATTTCCATTACAAAGAGCACTTTCCGACTTTATGAAGGCCGCTATACAAAAAGACTGGCTGTATTCACTGTCTTTTCTGGTGTTATAAGTCTAATCTGTGCTTATTTATTTACTCAGGCAAAAGAAATCATGAATCCAGATTTTACGAACTATATAACAGACATTTTCTCAAAGACCAGTGATGCTGCTTTTATAATAAACACCTTTACCCATTTGAATACTGTTTTTCTGGCTATCATTGCTTTTGCCATATTCCTTGATATTCTAAATGTAGTGATTCGTGCTGTAATTTATGATAAATAAAGTATTGATTTTTAATAAAAAACACGATTTACTACCACATGTCAGCTATTTTTATAGTAGATTCTGTAGCAGATATTAATTTATCTGCCACACTCGGGGTGTGGCTCAGCTTGGCTAGAGCGCTATCTTAGGGAGGTAGAGGCCGCGTGTTCGAATGACGTCACTCCGATTACTTTTTTAGTTTTAATGAGGGTTCCAGTTGTTTCTTATAGTTACATCTGGTTACACTTTTGGTAACGTTTCTTCCATACGGTATAGTATGCAAAGTAGTCTTAATTAAAAAATATCAAATGTGAAAAACCCAGAAAACGTTATGTTTACTGGGTTTTTTTAATACAAGGATTTCGACAATTTACTATAAATTACTATATTTTACGGGTATATTTGTGATGGAGTTGTGATAAATTCCAAAAAAAATGTGATAAAGTATTTTTAACTAATATGATTTTTATACATAGAGAGTTTATTGGTTTTTAATAAAGACTAATAGATTCTCTTTTTTGTTGCCTAATCATAACACATTGAAGGAGGAAAGAGAATCATGAATTTTGAAGAATTTAAAGAACAGTTACGAAGTGATTTACTGGGTGTCTTACCAAAAGACATGCAGGATGTTGAAATTAATTTTCAGCATACAGAGAAGCTGCAGAACGGTTCTTATGATGGGATGATGGTCAGACAGGTAGGACAGCCAATAGGTATGAATGTCGATTTGAACAGATTTTATTCTGAGTTCGAGAATGGAACATCCTATGAGGAATGTCTGGAGGAGT